>Ga0222713_10001868_pt1 | contig 23005 bp, 29 predicted proteins | sample C33_649DmetaG_FD_165061 | JGI IMG/M metagenome (GOLD analysis project Ga0222713, IMG submission 165061) | Estuarine water microbial communities from San Francisco Bay, California, United States - C33_649D | ecosystem: Environmental > Aquatic > Marine > Unclassified | place: USA: California...
ACTGAGCTTACTGACGATATTATTGATAAGTACATCAGTGAGCAGAAGACTAGTATTCCAGAAGCCGATTTAAGAAAGGGCTTAGAGCTACTAAAGAATGAAACTCAGAAAGATCTTCATTAAGAATTTCTATAGTATTAAGGAAGCGGAGTTAGATTTCACAAAGTATTCAGGCATCGTTCAAATCATTGGTAAAAACAAGGATACTGGTGGATCTAACGGAAGCGGAAAGAGTTCGTTGTTTGAGGCTGTCGTTTGGGGTCTCTTCGGTAAGACTATTAGAAAGTCTACCGAGGAGGCCCTTATTAATTGTGACACTAAGAAAAACTGCGAAGTAATTCTGGAAGTAGAAAGGGAAGGGGATGGCATAGTTACCATTCACCGTGGTAAGAAGCCTACGTTCTTAAAGTTATTTGTTGATGGGGATACGTTAACTCAAGATCATGCAAACAACACTCAAGCTCTTATCGAGAAGACGCTAGAGACTGACTACAAGACCTTTGTAGCAGCGATCTTATTTGGTCAGCATGTAGATATAGATTTCTTATCATCCTCTGCCGATGATAAGAGAAACATTATCAGAAACTTCCTTAATCTGGATAATATCTTCCAGCTTAGAGATAAGATTAGAACTATTAAGTCTGATTTTTCTACCAAATCTAAGATAGCAGAGGCATTAATATTAGATTATGAAAAGTCTATCCTTGAGAAGGAAGATAAGCTAAAGGGTATTGATCAGTCTGACCCAGTAATCTTCACAGAAACATTACAGGAAGTAGAAGCTAGAGGTCAAAGAATATCAAAGATTGAAAAAGAAATCTTTGGTATTCAGACTAAGACTAAGTTGCTTAATGATACCATAAAGAAATATTCTAAATTACTAGAGTCTTTATCTGACACTACAACTTGTCCTACCTGTAATAGTAAACTAAGCAAGAAAGCATCTGCCGAATGCCAAGAAAATTGGAATAAGGAAGTTACTAATTCCTCTGATGAAGTAAATCAATTAACTCCTAAACTTTTAAATCTATCTAAGGAACTATCAGATTTAAAGACTAAGCCAACAATGGCTCAGTACCTTGATTTTCAAGAAAGAAATAAGACCCGTCAGGAGGCAGAGATTTATAAGGATCAAATAAAAGATCTTAAAGATAAGATTTCTAAAAATTCTAAAATAAAACAAGAAGCAGAGATTGGTTATGATGTTATGCGATTCTGGGAAAAAGCCTTCTCAGAACAAGGCTTAATTAAGTATTTTATTAAAAATATTTTAGATTTTTTTAATACCAAGACAAATGAGTATTTAAGCCAACTAACCAACAACCAGTTTACTATTAAGTTTAATGAAGAACTGGATGAAACCATATGCAATAATGGGAGAAATATAGCATTCATCTCTCTGTCGGGAGGGGAAAAACGTAAGATCAATCTAGCAGTTATGTTAGCCCTTCAAGCTTTGCTTTCAGCCACTGCTAAAAAGCAATCTAATATAGTATTTTTTGATGAAGTTGCCGACAATTTAGATGATGATGGAATCATGTGCCTATATAACTTACTGAATTCGCTAAAGGCTGAAAACAGGACGATATTTTTAATAACTCACAACAATTATTTAAAATCATTGCTTGATTCTACTCAGAATCTGACTATGATGAAGATCCGTGGTGAATCGAAGCTGATAGAAAGTATTTAATTATGGTAGCCAAACAACTGAATGAACTAGGTCAAAAGATTTTCGAGCAACGGTATGCCTATCCCGGCGAAAAATCTTATCAAGATAGATGCAAGGCAATTGCAAAGCATATAGCTTCTGCTGAGAATGATGACGAGAAGGAGAAATGGGAGGAGAACTTCTACAAAATCCTAGGCTCTGGAGACTTTGTCCCCGGAGGTCGTATCATATTCGGTGCTGGTCGTAACAAGCAAAACATGCTTAATTGTTACGTCCTTGAGCCTGAGGATAGCGTAGAGTCTATCGGCAAGGTTGTTAGCGACATGTACAAAATCTCCTGTGGTGGAGGTGGTGTAGGCTTCAACTTTAGCAAGATCCGTCCTAAGGGTGATGATATTCAAAACATTAAGCATTCAGCACCCGGATCAGTTTCGGTAATGCGAATGATCAATGAGATTGGTAATCATGTTCGTGCCGGAAAGAATCGTCGCACCGCTCTCATGGCAGAACTGAACGTAACTCATCCAGACACTCTTGAGTTCCTCCATGTTAAGCTGGACCTTGGTGAGCTTACTAACTTTAACATATCTGTAGCCATCACTGATCGTTTCGTAGAGGCTTGCGAGAATAATGAGGAATGGTACTTCACATTTAACAATCGCAAGTATTATATCTATCAGATGGATCGTGTAAGCCCAGACGGCAATAGCACGACCATCAATGTTGTAGGTCTTGATGCCGATGATGCAATAGCAAGAGCAAGAAATCATCAACTACGTCATCCTGATGACAAGTTTGAGAATGTAATGCGTTACACTCTCATGGCTAAGGATCTATGGGATAAGCTTTGGTACAATGCTGTAAATTCTGGTGATCCCGGAATATTCAACATTGATCTTACTAACAGAATGACCAACGTTTCATACTTTGAACGTATGAACGCTACCAATCCTTGTGGCGAGATTCCACTCCCTGCTTATGGAAATTGTTGCCTAGGTAATATCAATCTTGCTAACATGGTCGTAGATGGCGAGGTTGATTGGAGAAGGCTTGCTGCTGCTGTAAGAGGTGGTGTACGTCTTCTTGATAACGTTCTTACTGTTAATCACTATCCAATTACCGAATGCCGTGAGGTTGGTCAGAAATCTCGTCGTATCGGTCTTGGTGTAATGGGTCTTCACTACATGCTTATTGATTTAGGTCTCAAGTATGGTTCAGAGAAGTGCTTAGAGTTCCTAGAGAGACTGTTCGCCACAATTCGTGACGAGGCATACAAGACTTCAGTATACCTTGCAAGAGACAAGGGTCCATTCCCTGCTTTCCAATACAAGGCATTCCTAGACGAGGAGTATGCTAAGACTCTACCAGCCAGAATCCGCATGATGATCAAAGAGCACGGAATTCGTAACGCAGTAATGCTTACAGTTCCTCCTACTGGAACTATCAGTATGGTTATGGGTGTATCCAGCGGAATTGAGCCAATCTTCTCTGCTATGTACAAGCGTCGTTTCCGTGAAGGAAATACTTGGAGAGAGACGGTTGTTCTTGATCCTCTATTCAAGAAGTATATGGAGCAAAAGAAGTCCCTTGAAAACTTCGTAGGAGCTTACGATGTAACTCCTGAGGAGCATATGAAGGTACAGGCTACGATTCAGAGATATATTGACAGTGCAGTTAGCAAGACCATCAATCTTCCTAATAGTGCAAAAGCCGAAGATTTCTCTGAGCAAGCACTTAAGTATGCCCCATATCTTAAGGGACTCACAATTTACCGTGCTGGATCCAAGGGTATGGAACCTCTAGAGGCTATTGCTTTAACTGAGGAAAATATTGAGAAGTATGCCAAGCCATTGATGCAAACTCCTGTTGTAGAAGAAGTTGCAACAGCAGAGGTCTGCAAGATAGGTGGAGAGTGTGGAGCCTAAAAACTCCCACTCTTCTACCCTATCTATAATGGTGATATCGTATGCCTTTATATCAGTTTTATTGTGAAAAGTGTGATAATGTTTTCGACGAGATGGTACACTTAAATGGCAAAAAGCCACCATCTCGTCGCAAGTGTCCTGAATGCCACAAATCTGCAAAAAGATTTTACAACGTAGACATCGGTGTTAAGATTGGTGGAATTACTGAGAAGACTAAAAGAAGGGGTCGAGAGTTTTATGAAAAAGGTTATAACAAACAACAAGCTCATGAATTTTATGAAAGCAGTATAGAATCTTCAAAAAGAAGAATGGAAACTGGGTTTCAACATTATAAAGTTTACGAACCAAATTTTGAAGTTTTAGAAAAACAAGGTTTGGCTAGGAAAACTAAAGATGTTCAACAAAAAATTAAAACTGCTGAAAATTTACACAAAGAATTAGCAAAGCGTGGTCCTAGAAATCGCCACCCTCAATAATTATGCCTTTTTACTTGATTAGATGCGAAAAATGTGGTATAGAATGGGATGTAAAAGGCTCCATGACCAAACCCCCCACTAGAGCTAAATGCAAAAAATGCAAACGTTATGGTAAACGTGTGCTGACTGCAAACCCTGTTCATTTTTACGGACCCGGATTTTACTGCAACGACTACAAGAAATAATATGGCTTACTCATTATCTGATAAAATTCAAAAAGGTATTCTATTTTTAGTTAAGTATGATCAAGACTTCTTTTCACAGATTGTAAGTCTTATCAAGCCAGAGTTCTTTGATTTTCCTTCTTATGCAGTTATTTTTGAGAAGGTTAAGGATTACTATAATACTTACAAGAAGCTTCCACCAGATGATATTTTAATAGAATACATCAAGCAGGATTTACCTGCCAAGCAATCAATCTCAGATTATCAGGATGATCTTTACGATATCAACAACATTGATAATTCTATTCTTGATAATCGTGAGTATGTTCTTGATCTTGTAGAGCAGTTTGCAAAGAAGCAGGCTGTGAAGGAAGCTATCAAGAAGTCTATCAAGCATCTTGAAGATGATAATACGGCTGCTATTGAAGAAGAAGTTCGCAAGGCTTTGCTTGTAAGCAGAACTCACAATATCGGTCAAACATACTTTAATGATATTGATGAGAGATTTGTCCGTTTCCATACCGAGAGGGATAAGAACAGGTACAAGACAGTGTTTGATTCTTGCAGCAACTATCTAGAAGGTGGTAATTGCTCTAAGGAGCTATGCATGGTCATTGCTCCTCCGGGTGTCGGAAAGTCTTTGTACTTAGTCAACCAAGGAGCAGTATCCTTGATGGAGAATCGTAAGGTCCTTTACATTTCTTTGGAGATGTCTGAGGATAAGATTGCACAAAGATTCGACTCAATCCTAACTCTTGTACCAAACGGTAAGATTAAAGATCAGCAGGGTTTGGTAAAGGACAGGCTTAAGATCTTTCAGAATAAGTTCGACAAGTCTCAGCTTATTATTAAAGAGTTCCCCACTGGGCAACTAACTGTTAATGATATTAGAGCCTTACTTGTTCAACTTAAGTTACATTATAACTTCTCCCCAGAAGTAATTATCGTAGACTATCTTGAATTATTACGTCCCAATCGTAATATTGACGCTGAATATCAAGCTCAGGAACGTATAGCTCAGGAGTTAAGAGGTTTGGCTGTAGAACAAAATTGTTTAGTTTGGACTGCTACCCAGACTAACCGTATGGGTAAGAAGGTTCCTATCATAACAGATGCCGAACTTGGCGATAGCTACGGCAAGATCCGACCAGCCGACTGGGCTATCAGTCTTAATCAGACTCAAGAAGAGTATGATAAAGGTAGATTAAGAGCTTATGTAGTAAAAGCCCGCGACTCAAAACAACACTATCTAATTCCGGTCTCGGTTAATTATGTTAACCTGAGAATGGAAGAGTCGCAAGAGCCAATGGAGGACTCTTCAGGGGGCTAACTTGAAAGTTAATGTTAAAAATATAGATAAAGACGTTAATTTTAGCTTGGTTAATGATAAAAATCATATTTATCGTTTAATTGAGAGTTCTAACATTAAGACAGTAAACTTAGGACATAAGAAATTTATCCTATATCTGTCTACAAACCTGCATAGAGACGCTACCAAGTGTGATGGGGTAACGTACCTAGACGAAGGAAAGATCTTCCTAGAGGCCACTCTGGACGATTCTAGGGCTAGGGAAACCTTGATTCATGAGATCTTTCACTGTATATTACATTTATGTGGCTTAGATGGCGAAGAAGAAATTAAAATTAAGAATGAGCCGTTAACCGAAAGATTAACAACAGGATTAATTTTATTTATGAACTTGAATCCTGAGCTAACTGATCTATTATACAGAGGCCAAAAACTATGAAATCAAAAGTTTACTTAACTAAAGATAATGTTCTTAATTTAACTATTGAACAGTATCACGATATGTGCCAAAATTTGTTGTCTATTTCTAAGTCTAACTTAGAGGATGACCTTACTCATCACAGTATACTTTATGCACATTATCATGGTTTATTAGTTTATGTTAAAAGAATTTTAGACAAGATGACTGTTGCATTTGAGCAATATTGTGCTAAAACTAAGAACGATGAGCTTAGTCGCAATAAGTCTTCTGGATCTAAGGCGACAGCTACATACTTAGAAGATTATCTCAAGACGCAAGAAGAGTACCTTACGTCTAGATATAATCTTATCGATGTTGAAGAGATTTACGGATGGTTGAAAGCTTTATGCTTCTCGTTAGAGCACAAGAAGGATATGCTTGTTCAAATGTCTGCGAATCTTAGAAGCGAAACAAAATTGTACTCATAATTTCAGAAAACTCACTATAACTAAAAAAAGGAAAAACAATGGCAACTCTAGAAGAACTCCGCAAAAAGCATCAAGAATTAATCAATACTTCAAATACAACTAAGCAAAGCTCCGGTGGTGGACTTGAGAAGTATCTCAAGCTTGAACCCGGTAAGAATGTCATTCGTATCCTTCCCGGAAAGAAGGATAAGATGGAATTCTACGCAGAATCTGCAATTCACCGTTATGAGGATGTAGAAGGCAACACTCGTAATTATCACTGCCGAAAGGTCAGAAACGAACACTGCCCAGTGTGTGAGTTCTACTTTGATCTATGGAAGATGCATAAGGATCTTGGACTTGAAAAGGGTAAGAAGTCTAAGTTCGGTGACATGGCTACTAAAATCAAAGCAAATCCACGTTATTATATGAATGTAATCGACCGTAGACTCCAAGAAGGTGGGCAAGATCCTGTGAAGATCTTCTCCACTGGAAAGAAGCTATTTACCAAGATTATGGCTGATGTCCTCGATCAAGAATATATGGACGAGGACGATCCAGAAAATTCACTGATTATTGATCTCAAGAACGGTAATGATTACATTGTCGATCTTGGAAAGAACGGTGAGTATAACTCATATGATAATTCAAAGGTTAGAGCAAAAAAGAGTCCCGCTGGAACCAACGCTGAGATTGCATCTTGGATGGAAACAGCAACAGATCTTTTCGCTCTGATTCAAATGGGAGACTATGATACTGGAAAGCAGATTGTGGAAAATATGAAGGCATCACTAGCACCAGTATCAAACCCTAAGGCAACAAAGGGTAATCACGATGTTAGTGATGATGATTACGAATCAAGTTTAGAGGCATGATTATGAATAATATGAATAAAAATATTTTAGGATTCTTTCTAGCATTCGTCTTAATTTTTGCCGGATGCGCTGGTTACCCTCCATATTTGGAGGGTAAGGTTATCACCACTTCAGAGTGGGTTCTCCCTGATTACAAGGGAGAGGTTGGATCGGTTCCTGTGGAGAGTCTCCCGCAAGAACTACAAGATGCTTGGGAGGGGAAGACTATAGTTTTAGTCCCCAAGGAAGCTGTGATGGCAGAAGCCCCACAAATCCCACTTAAGCCCAATGATAATTGGCTTGGATTTGCTGAGGGAGTTGCGACGATTGGATGGGATGTATTGTCAGGGCTCTTCCCAAGTTTGGCAGCATACGCAGGTATAATTGCGTTGCTATTCCGTAGACCTAGACAACACTTTGCTGATGCTTTGAAGGCAGCACTTCCACTTGACGGAACAGTAGATCTCAAGGGTGCTGTAGTTAGTGTTGCTAAGGGCCTAGGTATGCTGCATACACAGAAGGTCGTAGAAGAGCCACTAGAGAAGCCCGTATCGAACGGGGACGAAGTTCCTGAGGTTAGTGCTCGCATAGATGAGACTAAGCCTGCGTGAACTAAAGAGAGAGAGTATCTTGTAGTTCGATCCCCGCTAGGATTAAAAAAATCCTAGCGGGGATTTTTTATTTCTCTCTATAATGTATCGTCATTTATGTCTGAAAAACTTAAAATATTGGTAGTGAAGGCTAACGATGGAGGCTGTGCATACTACAGAGCTATCAGTCCCTTCTCTAAGTTACAAGAGCTATACTCTGATAAGGTAGAAGTTATTATTGAAGAGAATCCTTTAAAATGGCCCGAACCCGGAAAAAAAGTTGAAGGATGGGAAGAAGATCATAGCATGATAAAAAATACTCATGTTGTCTTCATTAATAACTTAAATAATAGAGGTGCTCAATACACAGCTAGACTTGTAGGTTTAGGTAAACAATATGGTAAGTTTGTACACTTTGATACAGACGATCTATTAACAGAATTGTATGAAGAGCATAAGTTGGCAGGCGTGTACAAAGATCAAGGATTATCTGAAATAACTAAATTTATTTATTCAAACTGTGATCTTGTAACTGTGACTCAATTAAAATTTGCAGAAAGAATTAAACCTTTTTGCACTAAAGTATTAGCAGTAATTAAAAACGCAATAGATTATAACTTACCAGCATGGAGATTTCAAAAACAATCATCTAAATTTGTTAGAATTGGTTGGGCTGGCGGAATTCATCACAACCCGGACGTAAAAGTATTTGCAGGTGTTCCTCATTTGGTCAATCAAAAAGTGGGGCGAGAAAACGTTCGCTGGGATTTTTATGGTCATCCTCCTATGCCACCTCCCGGACAGAAAAAAGACTGGCAGTTTGAGGCATGGGATCACTACAGAACAGAGCTTTTGAGAGGGTTTAAAGGACAGCAGAACTGGGGTATTCATTATGCCCTTCCTCCAAATGACTATGGAGCCTTCTATGCAAACATGGATATAGCTATTGCGCCACTTAAAATGAATCCATTCAACGATTCAAAGTCAGATATAAAAGTAGCAGAAGCTGGTAGATACGCTGCGCCTCTTGTCGCTTCAAACGTAGGTTGTTACAATGAAACGATACATAATGGTAAAACTGGTTATTTAATTGATCCTGATGCTCCAAAAACTGAATGGGTGAGGATTCTTACTAAAGTTTGTAAAGATCACAAACACAGAGAAGAAATAGGTAGAAATTTAAAAGCAGTCACAGATGAATTATTTGATTTAAATAAAGTAGTTAAACAAAGATTGGACATCTATGAACAATCTTTTAAAATGTTGGGATGGGATCCTAGGAGTAAATCATGATTTACCAATGTTATTTTAAAGAAGATCAGAAAGATAAATTATTTAATTCTGAACTTTATAAACCATTTGGATTAGAGCCAGAAGTAAACCCAGACATTGTAAAAAATTGTCCAGAGCTAGAAAATTCTTCAGTACGATTAAACTTGGCAGAATATTCTGCTTTTTTAAACATTTATAAAAATGGAGTAGACACTTTAGATAAAGATTTTTGGATAGGTTTTACTTCGTATAGACAATTTGATAAATCGCCCGTAGTCTTTCATTCTAGGAAAGTCTTTGAAACTTGTTTAATGATGTCGAATGGATTTGGTGGATGGGGCTTTTATAGGGTAACTACCAGCCCTAGCGAGCAAGCAGAGTTATGTCACCCTAATATAAATAAATTTATTGTAGACGTTTTAGCTCAATTTAGAATTTCTGTACCACCTAGATTTTATCAAGACAAAGTTGCTTTATTTTGTAATTATTGGGCTATGGATAAAAGAAAGTTTAAAGATTATATAGAGTGGTCTTGGCCTATAATTCAAAAAGCAATGACTATGAGAGATCATGTTTATGCAAATACTGGGACAGTTCTTAAAACTACATCTAAAGATAAATGGATTGGATATTTTATGGAAAGGTTATTTATCATTTGGTATATGTTAAGAGATTATTATCCTGCTAACTTTGGTCCAATATGCGGTATACTTACTGACATGAATTTTATAAAAAACTTTTCTAGATTTTATAGGAGGTAAATGAAATTAATTTTAGATAGGTGGCAAGGTTTGGGGGATAATCTTCAAATATCTACAATACCTCGACGTATGTTTGAAAAATACGGAGAGAAATGTGTATGGATATCTGACGCTACTTTTTATAGAAATCCAGAAATTAGGAGTTTAGTTTGGGAAACTAATCCATATATTGCTGGCTTTACAAAAGAACCCGGAGAAAGTAAAAGAAAAGACATTAATTTTGGAAAGTTTAATTGGATAGAAATGTGGGAAAGATTGTACGGGTTAGAAGAGCCTTACAGCCATAAACCAGAGATACACATCGAAAAACCAAAAGATATATTTAATGTATCTTCCAATGTTCTTCTTGATATAAGTTACAGTGAGGAATCGTTAAATGTGAATCAAAAACATTTCCCAAACTTTCTAGAAAAACATAAATCAGTAATTAAAGATTTGTATAAGTCTTTTTCTAATAAATCATTGTTTAAAGTTGTAAATCCAAATTTATCAAAAGAAGCATCGGTTGATTTAATATCAATGCTTTGTTCTGAGTTAGATATAAAAACTTTACAAGTAACAAATATACAGGATTACTGTAGTGTTATTTCAAATTGTTCAGAATTTATATCGACTCATTCTGGAAATCACTCACTGGCTGCTGCTCTTAGAAATTCTTCATATTGTTTGATACCAACAAGGTATTATCACATGAAATATTTTACTTACTCTAACATAAATTATTTATTAATATGACAAAAGTAATTTATGTTCATTTAAACTATAACAAGTTTTCTTTTTCTAAAGATTTGGTAGAATATAACCATGTTTATGGAGAATTACCAGAATATGCTATACATAGCATAAACCAATCAAAAAAATTATTTGATGATGTTATAATACTGACAGATGAGGATAATAAAGATGACATAGAATCTTTTTACAAGATGTGTTCAATAACTTATCCTCATTTTTCTAAAAATTCTTTTTGGTTTTTTACTTTAGCAAGATTGTTTTGTGTTTTTAATTATGTTGTAAAAAACAAAATAGAAAAATTTATACATTTAGAATATGATAATTTAATTTATTATAATGATAATTGTTTAAATAATTTACCTAATGGAGTATACTTTACTCAAGTTGGACCAAAGATTGGATCTGCCGGATTCTTATACTCTAACTCATTGATTGCAACTAATAATTTTTTATTAAGTTTGATAAAGTTAATTCAGATGGGAGAGGATTTTTTGGCAAATGAAATTAAATCAGTACACCTTTATGAAATGGAGATGATTGATTTTTTAAATATCAATAAGTTTTGCCAGTATTTACCTCTGTTTCCAGATGATAATTATTTTGATATTTGCAAAAAAGTATTTGATGGAGCTTCTTATGGTCAGTATTTAGGAGGAACTAATAATGGTGACCCTGCAGGCTGGTTTGGAACTCATCATCATGTTGGAAATAAATTGCAAAAAAATGAAATTGAAATAACTTTTCATGATAAACCTTATTTAAAACAAAATAATGAAATATTTGAAATATTCAATTTGCATTTACATAACAAAAAAGCTATAAAAGAGTTTTTATTATGAATTTTATAACTGGTGATAAATTTAAATCTATAGCCGAAGATTTCTTAGATCAATCTAAACCGTTCTTAAACTTAGCCAAGAAACCAAGAATAATTTTTTTATTTACTGATTGGGTAGATGCGTTTAAAAAACAAATTTTACCAAGTATTGATTATGAGTTTAAATTAATAACTCACAATGCTGATATGGGAGTTTATGAAAAAGATTTAGATTTGTTAAATGATCGTAGATTGATTAGGTGGTTTGGTATGAACTGCCACATTGAGCATGAAAAGCTGACTCCTATACCGATTGGTATGGCTAACGAAAAATGGCCCCACGGAGACGAGAAGTTACTACAAAAAATAATAGATTTAAATCTTCTCAAAAAAAACAAAATATATTGTAATTTCGATATATCCACCAGCCCAATTAGACAACAAATTTTAAATCAATTAAAAGATCAAAAAGATATTGATTTTGAGTTTAGAAGATTGAATCAAGAAGATTACTGGAAAACTCTCGCATCGTATAAGTATGTCATATCTCCTCCGGGTAACGGAGTTGATTGCCATAGAATATGGGAATCTTTATATTTAAAAACCATACCAATTTGTTTAGATTGTGTAGAGTTAAAATCTTTTAACTTATTCAAAATAAAAAGTTTTAAAAATTTTCAAATTACTACAACTGAGACAAATTTTTTTAACAATTGTGAAATTTATGATTTTGATTATTGGGAATCTATAATAAAATTATGAAAAAATTTACTAATAATTGGTTTGATAATTCAAAAATTTTATTTGATGTTTTTTTATCGAAATATAAGAATGAAAAAGATATAAAATTTTTAGAGATTGGTAGTTTTGAAGGTAAATCAACTTGTTATATGTTAGATAATTTTTTAACGAATGAAACTAACACTATAACATGTATTGATTCGTGGGAAGGTGGATTTGAGCATTCTGGGACTAATTTTAATGAAATTTACAATACATTTATAAGTAATGTAAATGAATATTTAAATAAAATTAAAATTTTAAAAGGTAATAGTTACGACAAACTTTTAGACATTCAAAATTTAAGGGAGAATTTTGATTTTATTTATATTGATGGAGGACATACTGCTAGAGATGTAGTTCAAGATTCTACACTATCGTTCCCTCTCTTAAAAGTCGGAGGAATTATGGCTTTTGACGATTACTTATGGGGACACAATCAATTACCTTTAAAAAACATTCCTAAGCAAGCCATAGATAATTTTTTAATGGCTTATGAAGACAGTATTTCAATTATAAATTCAAGTCATCAGCTCTGGATTAAAAAAATAAAATAATTGTTTTAATATGTATCCTAAAAAAGTTGGTATCGTATGTGACACGGGATACGTTAGAAGCATTTGTATGTCTCGCGGACACCACGCGATAAAAAATTTATTTACGAACGTAAATATAATTAAATGTAAAAGTGATTTACAAGATATAGAATTATTATTCATATTCGATCCTTTTTTTATACCACACAGGAATATTTGGTTAAATGACGATTTTATAAATTATTGCAATTTAAAAAAAATAAAAATTATTGTTTTTTACGGAGAAAAAATATTAAATTCTGTTTTTCCTGATGCTTACCCAGTATTTGAAAAATGCTTAACTTTTGAAAATTTGAAATATTACGTCTGGGACGTTGATGATTCTATTAAACTAAATAAAAAAATTTTGAGATACTGTCCGTCAAAATATTACGAAAATAAAATACCAAAGGTTGAAAAAATAAATAAATGTGTTTTTATAGGTCAAATAAATACTAACCATTATGGAGAACGTAGAGAAGCTTTAAGTAAAATAAATAATTATATTGAAACGGAAATTATAGAAAACTTTGATGGAACTTGGCAAGATTACTTAAAATTTTATTCAAAATACAAATTTTCTTTTTGTCCTATATCTGGAAACTATAATGGACTGTCGCTGAGGTTTTATGAATCTTTATTAGTTAATTGCATACCCATTCAACAAGTTAGAAAAAATACTTTAAGTGTTTATTCAACAGAGGCTAATTTCAAAGATTGTATATTTTTTGAAGATATCGAAGAGCTTTCTGAAAAATTAAAAAAAATTGATGTGCAAGAATCTACAAGTAAAGTGTGGCTAGAAGATGAGTTATTAAAAATTTTTGTTGAGGATAATATTATATGAAAAAATCACTTTTTAGTTTAGGTGAGTTATACGTTTCTGATTTTATTGACGAAAACTCTGATCTCAGTAATAAAAAAACTGAGTTAAAACTTGTTTTAGATACTGAAGAATCTACAGTAAGATTAGAAAAAGTTCATCCTTTGCAGGATATGTTTGGGAAATACTGGTACAGATCTTCTACAAACTTTACAATGAAAAAAGAACTTAAAAATATTGTAGAGTCTGTAACTGATATTTTTAAATTAAATGATAATGATCTATGGATTGATATTGCTTGTAACGATGGAACTTTATTAAATTATGTTCCTAAAAATTTAATAAAAATTGGTATAGATCCTGCTGATGATTCATTTAAAATTGAATCTGAAAAACATTCTGACTTGATTATTCAAGATTATTTTTCAGCAGATTTATTTAAAAAATCAAAATACGGTTATTTGAAAGCAAAAGTTATAACTACAATAGCTATGTTTTATGATTTAGATGATCCTAAATCATTTATAAGAGATGTATACGAAATTTTGGATGATAATGGTCTTTGGGTTCTGCAACTTTCTTATACTCCTTTAATGCTTGAACAAATTGCTTTCGACAATATTTGTCATGAGCATGTGTACTATTACTCATTATACAATATAAAAAATTTACTAAATGATTGCGGATTTGATGTTGTAGATACTTGTTTGAATGATGTTAACGGTGGCTCTTTTAGAATTTATGCAATGAAGTCCTCTTGTGATAAATTAAATTTTGGGACTCACCCATATAGAGATTGCTGTAATTTTAGAGTGAATTCATTGTTAGAGTATGAAAAAACTCTTAAGTTAGACGATCCAAAAACTTGGGAAAACTTTTACGATAAAATAAATGATTTAAAGAAAAAGACTGTAAGCTTTATAACAAACGAGAAAGCAAAAGGTAAAAAAATTTGGGCATATGGAGCTTCTACTAAAGGAAATACATTACTTCAATATTTTGGTTTAGATTCAAGTATGATTGACGCAATTGCAGAAAGAAACCCTTTAAAATTTGGACTAAAAACAATAGGTACAAATATTCCTATTGTGAGTGAAGAAGATATGAGAGAAGCTCAACCAGATTACTTACTAATTTTACCTTGGCAATTTATAAAAGAGTTTAAAGTTAGAGAACAAGATTATCTAAATAAAGGTGGAAAGTTTATCGTTCCATGTCCAACTTTTTATGTAGTTGAATCTAATTGATATTTAATAATTATATGACAAACATACTAATCACTGGATCCAATGGATTTTTAGGTAAAAATTTAGTTAAACTTTTAGTAGTTCCCAACATATTCACTCCTACTAAAGGCGATTTAAATTTATTAAATTATGATGAAATACTTAATTACATTAATAGAAACAAAATAGAAAAAATAATACATTTAGCTGCACTTTGTGGAGGTATCGGAATCAATAAAGAAAATCCCGGAAGGTTTATGTATGAAAATTTACGAATGGGAATTAACGTCATTCAAGCGTGTAAAGAAGCAAACGTTAAAAAACTAGTAAATTTAGGAACTGTATGTTCTTATCCGAAATTTTGTGAAGTACCATTTAAAGAAAGTGATTATTGGAAGGGTTATCCAGAAGAAACAAATGCACCTTATGGAATAGCTAAAAAAACAATTATCGAATTATCAAAATCTTACAAAAGTCAGTATGGTTTAAATGTTACAAATGTTATTCCCGTAAATATGGCTGGACCTTATGATAAATTTGATCTTTATTCTTCTCATGTTATTCCAGCAATAATTAGAAAATTTGAAGAATCTGATGATAAAATCATTTTATGGGGTACAGGGTCTGCTTCCAGAGAGTTTTTAGATGCCAGAGATTGTTCCTTGGCAATTATCAAATGTTTAGATATTGACACGGATCCTGACCCAATTAATCTGGGAACTGGAAGAGAAATCACAATAAATAATTTAGTTAATTTAATAAAAAAGTTAGGTAACTATACTTCTGAGGTTTTTTGGGACAAAACTAAACCTGATGGACAACCTAGAAGATGTTTAGATATTTCAAGAGCTAAATCTATTTTAGATTGGTCTCCCTCTTATAGTTTGGAACAGACTATCATGGATACAATTAATTGGTATAGGTTAAATAAATGAAGACAGCTTTAATTACGGGTATTTCAGGTCAGGATGGATCTTACTTAGCTGAGTTACTTTTATCTAAAAACTATAATGTGATAGGGTTATTGAGGAGGCATTCTTCTCCAGAACATCAAACCAGTAGATTAGATTCTTATGGGTTAAAGAACAGATTAACCTTGGTTTACGGAGACGTAACAGATTTGCCTTCTCTATTGAGAGCGTTCTCTGAGTACAAACCTGACGAGATATACAACTTAGCAGCGCAAGCTCACGTTAAAATTAGTTTCGATCAACCTTCATACACAACTGATTCCATAGTCTTTGGAACTTTAAATGTTTTGGAGGCAGTTAAAGCCGCTTGTCCTAGATCCAAAATTTATTTGGCTGGCTCATCTGAGATGTATGGAAATCAAAGTGATGCGGATGGATTTAGGAGAGAATCCACAAAGATGGTTCCAGTTAGTCCTTACGGATGCTCAAAACTTTATGGATATCACCTTGGGCAAGTGTATAGAAGGTCTTATGATATGTTCATTTGTAATGGAATATTATTTAATCATGAGTCGCCTAGAAGAGGGTTAAATTTTGTTACAAATAAAGTTGTGGAATGTGCAATAAAAATAAAAAAAGGACTATCGACAAGTTTACCACTTGGAAATTTAAATGCAACCAGAGATTGGGGACATGCTAAAGATTACGTCAATGCAATGTGGATGATGTTACAAAATAATAACCCAGATGACTATGTTTGTGCCACAGGTGAATCAAGGTCAATAAAACAATTGTGTGATTATGTGTTCTCAAAACTAAATCTTGATTACAAAAAATATGTTACAATTGACTCGAAATATTTTAGACCTTTTGAGTTAGACGATTTAAAAGGTGATCCTACAAAAATACAAAATAAACTAAATTGGAAAAGAACTTATACATTTGAATCAATGATTGATGAAATGATTAATTATTGGGACACTATAATAAAGCCATCATGAAACCGGAAACTCTTTACGAACGTTACTACAAAGCTTGTTATAAGCCATCAGACATGCATGAACATATGCCTAACTTAAAGATGTATGCAGACGAGTGTGAATCAGTTACTGAGATGGGTGTAAGAGGCATAGTATCAACTTATGCTTTTTTGATGTCAAATTGTAAAAAACTTACATCAATAGATATTGTAAATCCAAGTGTACATGGAGCTAATATTCAAGATGTTTATGATATTGCATCAAGCATTGGTATGGGATTTAAATTTATTCAAGGAGATACTTTAAAATTAGAAATAGAACCTACTGATCTTCTTTTTATTGATACACTTCATGCTTACGATCAATTGAAACAAGAATTAGCCTTACATGCCAATAGAGCTAAAAAGTATATCATCATGCATGACACTGTAACTTTTGGAGAGTTTGGGCACACGGCAGAAGATCCAGCAAACAGATATGCAAACGTAAAAGGTCTTAACTTTGCTATTCAAGAGTTTCTAGAAGCTCATAGAAACGAGTGGGCTTACGATAGAATTTACTACAATTGTAACGGTCTTACTGTGCTAAAAAGAATTGGTGGACAAGTAGGACCAATTATGCTACAATCGGGTAATGCAAACGTTTCTTCCGTATCCTGATTTCGCGCAATCACTTAAAGTCTTAGACAACAAGCGTTTAGGGAAGCAGCGTCTTGAGGCTATGCAACTTGTTAATAGCACTCTCAAGCTCGCTGCCGATCCCAATGCCAAGCTCGGGTGGGCAAACCATCCAGCCAGAACCATGTGGAATGGTCACCTTGATGCACTAAAGTTGTATCATAACCTGTCAATTTTAGAATGGGTTAGCCGTGGTTTTAAGAACACCATGAAATTGTATACTATTCCTTTTGATTTAGATATTCCCATGCCTCCATGGCTTGGCGACGAGAAGTTTCATGCAAGCCACAGAGCTAACCTTCTTCGCAAGGATCCTGTGCATTATGGTCAATTTGGTTGGACAGAAGATCCTTCCTTGCCCTATTATTGGCCTATACAGATGATGAGGACTGCATGAACTTAAAGATAATGTACTTAGAAGGAGCTACTTTTCCACCTAGACAAGCCACTAAAGGGTCTGCTGGGTGGGATCTTTATTGTAACGAAATTAAAATCCTTCAACCAAATGAAGTAGCTTTCCTTAGATTAGGTTTTTGCTTACAAATACCAGAAGGGTATTATGTAAGTATCGTCTCTAGATCCAGCATGGCTAAGAGAGGAGTAATTATTCCAAACTCTCCGGGTATCATAGACTCCGATTATACCGGAGAGATTATGGTCATGATGGTTAATTTAAATCCAGACTTTTCTATTCAACTGGCTCCGGGTGATAGGATTGCACAAATGTTACTTCACAAGTACGAGGATATCAACTTTGAGGTTGTTGATAAGTTAGATTCTACCGATAGAGGCTCTGGTGGCTTCGGGAGTACGGGAAAGTGATTTTACAAGAGACTGATGACCTCTCGGACCCGAGTATGCTCCTAGCTGCTAGGGAGGCTGAAAAAAGCCCTCTAAGATTTAAGCTAGGAGCGATAATTCGTGATGGAAAGAGGATAGTTAGCAAGGCTTTCAATATAAATAAAACTCACACAAAATACGGTTGCGGAAGATTTAATACTCTTCATGCCGAAGCAAATGCAATATACAAGGCTGTGAGACAAGGTTATGATTTAAATGGATCTATCCTGTACGTTTATCGCTATAATGGCTTACTAGCCAAGCCATGCCCAGATTGCCAGAAACTAATTAGGCAATATGGTATAGCGAAAGTAGTTTACTCCAAGGAATATTATGGTAACCAAAGAACTGTTAGCAAGACTAAAAAATACCAAGCTTTTGTCGGATGAAGAAGATACTTTAGGGTATGTTTCAACCGGATGTTTTCCTCTGAATTACGTCATTTCTGGACGTTACGACGGAGGCATTCCGATTGGAGGAATTACACAAATCCGTGGTGATTCTTCTACCGGGAAAACCTTATTTGTAACTTCAATATTAACTGAAGCTATAAAGAAAGATTATTATGCTAAATTGGTGGATGCTGAGAATAGCTTTAGCAGAAGCTTTGCTCAGAAGATTGGGATCGATCCAGACAAGCTCTTATATTCGTCTGCTGACTGTATCGAGGATGCCTTCCAAGACATTACAGACACGATTAAGCAGATTAGGGAGGAAGATAAGGATACCCCAATAGTCATCGCATTAGACAGTATAGCCGTCCTACCGAGCCGTAAAGAGCTTACCGCTGAGTCTTACGATAAGAGCCCAATCGATGGTGCTCAGAGGGCAATGTTAATAGGGGGTTCCCTCCGCAAGATAAACCCATTACTTAAGGCTAATAAAGTAGCTTTGGTCATTATTAATCAACTGCGCCAAAAGGTGGGGATCATGTATGGTAATCCAGAGACTCTAGCTGCTGGTGGAAATGCCTTGGAGTACTATCTCAAAGTAGACTTAAAGACCAAGCGCACAGAAAAGTTAATGGATAATGGTAAACCTTATGGGATCAAGGGTGAAGTAATTTGTTCAAAAAATAAGGAATCTATTCCGTATAGATCTTGTGAATTTGAACTATTATTTGATAAAGGTCTAAGCCCTTATTATGGTCTTATTGATTCTCTTGCTGAACAAGGATTTATTACTAAGTCTCCCAATGGCAGGTGCCAATTAGGTGAAACAAAGTTTACTAAATCTGAATTTGGTGAACTATTATTAAATAAGACTAACAAGGACTTTGATAAGTTAAGGAAATTGTTTGGACTGGAGTAATACTATGGAAAACTACGAAAAACTACAAAAGATTGTTGCAGACGCTATGAAAACTCAACTTAAGAGTGATGTTAAACCTACCGTAAAATATGCTTCTATAGAGGAGTATAAGAAGGTTACTGGTAAAAGATTTCGCATGACTCAAGAGCAAGTTGATCGCGGCATAAGCCGCGAGCAGGCTTTTACGGAGTTTATTAGCAAAGGAAAGTGATCGTGCGTAATTACATTTTATATGTAATATTCTTTGGGCTCTCCACTATGGAGAGCCTTTTGAATTTTTTGTTTTCAATATTTCATATATACCCAGCTTTTGATTTTGCTATGAATTTTTTTAATAAATATTATCAACCTATTCATAGTAAAGATAAAGCTATTAATTCGGTTAAAGAATATTTAGAAAATAAGATTGAATGAAACATGGTTAAGGTCTATGATACACCTAGATAATAATAGGTGTATCATGCCTCGTAATTATGTTTTAAAGAAAGAGTACTTAAATAAAGATAGCGTTAATCGTCTTATCAAAGCTATCGTTGATAATGCAAAAGAAGATAGAGACGAAGCTAAATTCTTTTTAGACGAAGCAAAAGAGCGTGTTGAAGCTGGGTTAGCTTCTAATGAAGAATTTTCTAGGGTGGCTACTGCTGCAGCACAATTGTTAAGCAAGCTGCAGGATTCTAGTGTTAATCTAGTAAAAGCTATGGATGCTATTATCAAATACATGTCCATAACCAAACCGAAAAACAGCCCAACCGACAAAGCCCCAGCACTTGATGATTTGTTTTCAGAGTTAAGCAAAATTCAAGAAGATTAATATATGAAAGACAACTTCTATAGAGTTCCTTGTCAGTCTTTAAATGCAATACTGAAGGTAAAGAAGTTAAAAGAGAGAGATCAAAAGAAATTTTTTACAAATATAATCAATTACGTTCAAGAGGGTAAATCTAATGTAACCCTAATGAAGTATTATTTATTTATCGTCAATGGTTTGTTGATTGAGGAATCGGCAAACCTGTTTAAAGATGTACTGAAAGAAATAAAGGACGATAAAGCAGTAAGTTTTGCAGTTGTTACAGAAATATACAATGCAATTACTGAGATATACTTACCTTTCAAAGTTGAAGTTGTTTTGGAGCATATAAATGGTCCAAACCCCATGATACCTTCTCAAGGATCTTCACACAACATGAAAGACTTTACTGATTTTCTTAAAGATAGTAAGTTCTTTGAAGATGATTTTAAAAAGGTAATTGACACAAATCATAAAAAGAACGAAAAGAAAAAAGAAAAGTCTAAAATTACATTAGAAAATGTTGAAAACATTAGACAATATTTAAAGGAAAATATAGTTGGACAAGACAAAGCAATAGATGCTTTGATGGAGCACCTAATGCTCTTATGTGCTGAATTAGAAACCAAAGCTAGTTTTTTCTTTGTAGGACCTACAGGAGTAGGCAAATCTCAGTTAGCTAAACTGTTTGGAGAATTATATTCTGGTAATTTTCATGCTTTTAATTGTGCAGAGTTTTCCCATGGACATGAAATGGCTAGATTGATCGGATCTCCACCCGGATTCATTGGACACAGTGAAAAATCTTTTCTCAAAGAGCTAGCAGAAAAATCCAACAAGTGGGTGTTTTTGTTTGACGAAATAGAAAAAGCTCATCCAAAGTTTTATAATTTTCTTTTATCATTATTAGACACTGGAAAAGTGCAAGATAGTAACAACAACGAATTAGATTTTTCTAATTCTGTTTTCATATTCACATCCAACAAAGGCCAATCTGATTTAAAAGACGAATTTGTAGGATTTTACAAAGGAACTCCGGGATTTGTAACTTCTGACACAAATAAACAGATAGTTGAAAGGTCTTTGAAAACAGAATTTACTCCAGAATTTAGAAATAGAATAGATGAGTTTATTCATTTTAATGAGTTATCAAAAGAAGATGTTTTGAAAATAGCAGAGTTAAATTTAAAACCATTACCAATTAAACCAACACCAGAACTTTTGGAGTTTATTGTTGCTAATTCATACACAAAAGAGTATGGTGCTAGAGATTTGAAGAGATTTATAAAGAAAACCGTGGCTTTAAAATTGGCAAAAATAATTTTAACTAAAGCAGTACCAAAAGATGGTACGAATAAATTTGATTGTAAAATATTAGGTGATACTATAGAAATAGTAAATTATGTCACCCCAAAGTCTAAAAAAGCTTCTTAATTTCCGTTAACAGTCTATAATGTTTCGGAGACTTTATGATAAATAAAGATGACCTATCTTATTCACATGAGAATAGGGTATTATCAGAAATAGAAAATGCTATTTCTGACATTGAAGATATGAGAGAAGGTATTGATAAAAAGTTAATTTACATAAGTAAATTATTAAACAATTTGAAACACCATACTCTCATTAGGAGGGCTGAAGACAATGAGCAACAACAGCAGAAGGGATGTGGCACACAAACGTTGTGATTCCTGCGGTAATCCACACTCTTTTAAGTATTATAACAGGAGTTATCTTTGCAAGACTTGTTATTTAATGGATAAACAAGGAACCCCTAGAAATAGGAATGGCAGAGTATTTAGAAACAATTGGAAATTTAACGAATTCGGAGATGATAAAAATGAAAACCCCAAAACATGATTACGAAAAACTTGGTAAAGATCTAGGTAAGCTAATTACTGAAAAACAAATGGCTTATGGCGACAGTTATGGAAAGAGCGGAGAGGTTCTTAAACAACTTTTCCCTAATGGTATACCAAAGGAAAGCTATACTGATGCCTTAGCAATTGTTAGAATTGTGGATAAGTTGTTTAGAATTGCTACCGATCCTACTTGGGGAGACGAGTCGCCATGGAAGGATATTGCTGGTTACGCACTTTTAAGATATGCAGACACCGAAGGAAGTTCCAAGAAACAACCTAAAAGTTTACCCATAAACAACAACGAACCCGTTGCAAAGTTTGAGTATAGGCTAAATCAAAGTTTTTTACCTTCACATGAATATTTAGAAACTAGTTTTTATACTACCGCTCCAGAAGAAACTGATCAAAAGAGTAAGAAACAGTGTAGAGGTTCTGGGTGCAAGTCTAAAAAAGACTATAATGATGGGATAGAGGGTAAGAAATGAAATGCAAGTTTGAAAATACCGGAGATGCCATAGTTTGTTGGGCTACTGTGGCTGTCCCTTATGATCTCGCTAAGGATCTACCTACCCAAATGATGTTTAAAACAATCAGCGGGGAGAAATATCCTTCAGTTAAGTTGCCCACAAATGTAGGTAATCACAGTGTTTTGTACGCCGTCCATGGTGCGTACCCAAGACAAGGAACCTTGGATGGTGAGTTAGTAAAACTAGACATTGGTGATGAAGCTAAGTTTACCGACTCAGGGTTCAATAACTTTCAAATATCAAACTGGATAGGGAATGATC
>Ga0222713_10001869_pt1 | contig 22992 bp, 29 predicted proteins | sample C33_649DmetaG_FD_165061 | JGI IMG/M metagenome (GOLD analysis project Ga0222713, IMG submission 165061) | Estuarine water microbial communities from San Francisco Bay, California, United States - C33_649D | ecosystem: Environmental > Aquatic > Marine > Unclassified | place: USA: California...
AAAATTGATGAGTATATCGTGACCGGCAGAATTCGCAGAGTCTAGATAAAAATCTTCATACACAATAGATGATAGTAGTATTTCTTATTTCACTGATTGTAAATATATTGGTGGGATACTACATATCATCACAAAAAGGAGGCAATAAAATTTTTGATATGGGGTTTAACATATTACCAAATTGGGAACATCACGAACATCTCGCAGACTATCTATTAATTGTTCCGGGATTATTCTTGACATTCTCATGGAATGGGTGGACACATGCCAAACAAAATAAGTATCTCCTTATCCTTTCCATCATGTATTTTGCAAGAGCAATATGTAATGCAGTAACTATTCTGCCATACACAAAGCGTAAACCTTGTAAACTTAAACACGGTCTTAATTATTGTAATGATTATACATTCTCTGGTCATACAACTATGAATGTTGTGACATCAAGTTTTATTGGTGCACCTCTCTGGCCCGCATGGCCCCTCTTTTCTTCATTGGTCTCCATTCTCACGAGAGATCACTACACCATCGACGTCGTACTCGCTTGGATCTTGTTCTTTGCCATCAGTTGCAAAGTCTAAGAGCATCCTACGAACTTCGTCATAGACCACGGTAAGGAGAGCAAATTTATACGCAAGAAATCCCATGAGTGTAGCACCATAGTCAAAATCGAAACCAAATGGTGCATTATTCCACATCGTTTCAAATATAGCGGTACCCACTGGAACCAATAACTGTTTTTGAAATGGTGAAGATTTTTCAATGTTGTCGACTTGGCGAGTCAGGAGACTAATATACGCCAACGAAGATGCTACACCTACTGTAGCGGACACACCTTCTGCAGCACCCTGAGTAATGAAATATGTCGACACAAGTGTTGTACCATAACCGAGAGTGGTTTGGTTAATTTTAGATTTGAGTTTTTCATAGTCTGTTTTCGGAGCTCGGGCGTTGACGACATGATTATGTACAGCCCATACGATACTCATTATTTGTAAGAACCTTCAAATCTTTAAGATGGATAAAGCTTTATCGACTAAATAAATCATAATGACACTTCGTGTGAAGAAACTCTCCTATGATGCTATTCTTCCAACTCGTGGTTCTGGTGGTGCTGTTGGGTATGACATGTACAGCACTGATCAGGTTTGTATACCTCCTGCACATCGTGCTCTTGTTGGATCGGGTGTAGCCATTGTTCTACCACCGGGATGTTATGGACGTGTCGCGCCACGATCGGGTCTTGCTGTGAAAAATGGTATCCAAGTTGGAGCGGGTGTCATTGACCCGGATTACACGGGTGAAGTCAAGGTTGTTCTGTTCAATCACGGACACGCCGATTTTCAGGTAAACAAAGGTGATCGTATCGCACAACTCATTCTTGAGAAATGCGATACACCAGAAGTGGTGGAAATTGGCCTCCTTGAAGAAACCGAGAGAGGTTCGGGTGGATTTGGTTCAACGGGAAATTAATATTATGTAAAAATAGATGAGGAAGGATTTTCCATGGATAAAAGTTGAGAGAAACTTCTTAACCAAAGAAGAATGTCGTTCACTCACAGAGTACATAACAAATCACGAACTCATTGATCAATCGGATTTAAGTGACACATTTTCTTCAAGTTATGGATTTACAATCAAATTCAATATGTATTCAAAGTATGATTTTATCCGTTCAAAGTATGACTTGAAAAAGTTGTATGATATTTTTGAACGAATTAGGGAACCTGGCACAAATGCTTACATATGTAATCCACTCATACTAGAAAAATCAAAAACAATCGGATATCATTACGATGATACATTGTGCATTGGAAATCCCGTATGTGTGACCGTGATTTATTTGGACTTACCGAGCGATATGATCGGTGGTGAATTTTGTATGCGTGATCATTCTCACACCATTATTGAACCTGCTGAAATAGGTAAGAAGTTAACATTTCGTGGTGACATGTGTCACATGGTTCAACCATACGAAACAAATGAAAACAGACGTCGCGTGAGTCTTGTATTTGAACAATATAAATTACCAGAGATTGATTTATGTAAAGCTTCGACGACCCTGCGTACAAGAAAGTTGGGTAAATTCTTACCTTAAGTGTTGTTTAGACGTAGAAAAATATATACAAAGAATTCGCGGAAGCCATTGGGGTAAGAAAACACCGATTGATATCAGTGAAGGCAAAATGATCAAAGTAACTGACGATGAAATAACACCGAGAGTGTATATAAATCGGAAATGTTCTATAATCTGGAAAATTATTCCAGATACATCTAAATGCCTTTTTGGGTGTCATATACCAAAAAATCACACAGGACTTCGTCGATAGAAGTTATTTAATGTATATACCACAAATCTTCCGCTACAGGTATGAACCTAATATCTTTTCGCATCGCCATCCACAATTTCGCGTGATCAATATTTGGATAGGACCATAACATCCACCTTTCCCAATATTCGATTGAATACCAATCGTCCCAATCCTCGTGTGTACTGTGATCAATCATGAGCATACCCCGGTGAATTTCATGTATATCCGTCTCATGTCGTAGTGTCTCTGGAACAATAGCACCCTTCTCGATGAGATGTGTACGCATGCGTTGAGAATCGCGGTGATCTGTGTAATCCTCAACACCAACCTGTCCAAAATGAATGCTTCTCTTATTAGGGAGAATCACTCTATACTTATGAGCTGGGGACAGACTTGGGGTGAGTACAACGTGCATTATACTGTACTTTCACTTTTTCTTTATACGATTAATCACAACAAATTCGATATTAGACTTTTTCACTTGACCGCGAGTGAAAGGATTCTTAAACAACACCCGGTTTCCATTCGCGTTGAGAGCTTTAGTCATGGACATGCGCGCGAGTTGTCGGAAAGATTCGGGGTGTAAGTACAATTTGTCAATCTTCACAGCCTTATCGCCACTCTTGAAGTTTTCATACTTGATGGGGTCAGATGGGAGATTACGCACACTCATCTTTGTCCATGTGATTTTCTTGGTCTTTGTGTTTTCATCCGCGTTCTTCTTCATCTGTTTTTCATTTTTTATATAATTGGATGTATTTGGTCTGTTATTGTTGTTACCAAAGCTAAGACGGCGACCGCCATTGACCATAAACGTCATCCGCGCTCTACGCATACGCCTGAGATTGTTGGGGTCAATCGCACGCGGTCTGATGTTACCAACGTTATTTTCATTTGTGTTTGAGTTCGTATTAACGACCCGCAACTCACGGGCTCTATTGTAGTTATTTGTGTTGTAGTTTGAATTATTGATTCGCACCATATTATCATTCGCTGGATCTCGCATCTTGTAGTTTATAAAGATTTAAATTGATACGTGCTTATGAAGACATACACATCCCAAGATGGCATCATGATCAAAGTGGGAGAAAACGCCAAAGAGAATGACGCATTGACAATGTCAAGTTACCCCAAAGAGTGGTGGCTTCATGTAGACGGTGGACCTGGGTCGCATGTCATTGTTTGTTTCGAAGAAAACGTTCTACCCAAAGAAACAAAACGAGACGCCGCTCTTCTCGCCGTACACCATAGCAAAACTTCACACGAGAAGATGACTCGGGTAAATCTTGTGAGAGTTAACCAAGTCATCAAAGATGAGAGAATAAAAAATCACGGACAAGTTTATTTGGATGGTCACGTCATGCAACTTAACATCTTTAAGAACAAAGAAAAAGAAAGACTCGAACGTCTATTAAAAACAAAACGCATTGAATGAATAATAAGGATGTCCTGTAACCAACAACTTCTTGATCTTTTTGACGAACTCTACACGTACTACATGAAATTGGGGGATGAACACCGCGCATTGGCATTCTTTGATATTGCTCGACTCATCGAAACCCAATACAGACGACAACAAATCACATCGAGTAATGAGTTAGCGAAGTGGCATGGTGTTGGACAAGCAACAATCGATATCGTCGATGAATTTTTGGCGACTGGTCGATGTGAACGTTTGGATGAAATTAAGGCGTTACTTGAAAACGAGGAAGAAGAGGAAGAGGAGGAACTCGAGTTTGAAGAATGTGTTGAAAACTTCTGGGATCAACATTTATCCAAGGTTCACACACTCGATAATTCGACACCACTCGAGTGGGTCCGAGCCACCAACCTTGTCTATGACGAAGACGAATTATACGCAAAGTCTCAATTGAAGAAGCTTGGGTGGTTTAAGTTTGCGGACAAACATCACACTGAAGCGTTAAATATTATTAAATGTCTCCCACCTGCGACACTTCACTTTCTCGCGCTCGAACTCGAGTCCATGAAAGCTGGGACACCCGACGACGACATTGATGTCATGTGTTCGGGGTGTTCTCTTGCATTGGAAGATCGCGATGAATGTCAATGCGAAGAATTCCAAAACAAGGCGTACTATGAAGCCCTTGGTCTCGTGTTACCAGAAATTAACGAAGAGTTTTAAATGTATCTCAGTTAAGACCTGAGTAGTGTCCAGCAATGTAATACACATCTTCGAAACCTAATTCCTCTAATATCTCCGCTGCAAATCTGGCCCGTTGCCCAGTGTTGCAGTAGACGAGTAAACCCTTCTTTGGAAGTTCTGTGGTAGTCTTCCTATTAATCTTGTTCACTGGGATGTGAACCGCGCCACGATAGTGACCAGCCCTATATTCCGTGATCGTGCGAACGTCAATAACCTTCTTTATCTTCCCTGAGCGAATCATCTTTTTAGCCTCTGTGGCACTCACGAGGTTTTCACCAAAGTATGTATACGCTGCGGCGGCGGCCACTGTTCCGATAATGATAGCTGGTAACATTTATTGTAAGCTCATATTTAATTTTTTTAGAACACTGCTAATATCAGAATTATTCATTAAACCACGGTTCTTAAGACTGTTCAGTAAACGAACTCTATTATTTGAAGGGGTATTCTTCAACTTGTTAAATATCTTTTTCAATAATTTGGGCTTCATTGAACGGGCTATGTTATTCACATCGTTTCGGGAAACATTTGAAGGAAGATTACTTTTTATTTTATTCAATGTATCAGTAAAATTATTCAATGGAGAATTTTGTAAACGAACGTTGATGTTTCGTAAATAAACATTCTTATTAACAGTGTTGCGGTTTGTTAATTTTGTAACATTATTCATGTTAAAAGTACCACCATGAAGACGACCAGTAGTTCTACCCTTCATATATTCATTTATACCATTCTTATTATATAATCTTCTCAACTCACCTGTATTTTTCGCATTAATGTTTAAATAAACTCTTTTGTTCTTGGGAATATTAGAAATCTTATTTGTTTTTAAAAATGAACCGTTTAAAATTTCAGTATTCCTAGAAACTCGTTTGGGTCCAATTGGTATCTTGAAAAATGTCAAGAAACTTTCTCTATTATATTTTTTATTCTTATACATTATTTTGATACTGGATTTCAAATTTTTAAAACTTTCTGGAATTGAGGTCAACTTGTTGTTAGACAAATCAAGGAACTCAAGGTTTCTAAGTTTCCCAATACTTTCTGGAAGTGAGGTCAACTCATTTTCATTCAATCTAAGTATCTTGAGGTTTGTAAGTTTACCAAGTGTTTCAAGGTTTGTAAGTTTAACCAAACCACTCAAATAAAGTTCCTTAAGGTTTGTAAGTTTTCCAATACTTTCTGGAAGTGAGGTAAAGTTGCGGTTCCAACTCAAATCAAGCATCTCAAGGTTTGTAAGTTTTCCAATACTTTCTGGGAGTGAGGTCAAGTTGTTATTTGACAAATAAAGTATCTTGAGATTTTTAAGTTTACCAATACTTTCTGGAAGTGAGGACAATGGAATTCCGTCCAAATCAAGTGTCTCAAGGTTTTTAAGTTTACCAATATTTTCTGAAAGTGAGCTCATGTATACGCCACGCAAATCAATTGTTGTTGTATTAATGTTGTAGTTTAGACCCGCTATCTCAACACTATTCATCTTACAGTATACTTAGATTTTACTTCCCGCCCAATTCATTATCTGTGTGAGTGACCATGAGCTATCAATACTGTGTGGAAGTTCTATTTTGACTAAACCTTTTCTAACCTTTTCAACATTTATACCATTTATAAGTTTTGGTACTTGCACAATGTGATTCAATTTAAATCGTTTACCCTGGGCATTCGTTATTTCCAAGAAATATGGAAAGTTTGTTACAAAGTATTTCCATGAGAGTGTCTTTCTGTTTGAGGGTGCTACGTATTTATGAATGAGACCCCATACAACCATTTTGATGAAAATGAGACGATCCCTTGGATCTTTTGGACCGAGAGGTGTCCCCAATGTATCGTGCATCATGGCTATGAAAGCCTCAATGTAGCAAAAGTGATGCTGTGATAACTCATCATATTGTGATATTTCAAAAGACTTTTCAAGAACCTTTAGATTTCTTATGTTAATTTTCGTATTCTTGAGGAGTTGTTTGTAATTTTCTGGATCTGTTGATACAAAACCACCGGTGGGTTGAAATGTGGATTGTTTGTTTGATATTTTATATCTATTTCCATAAACTGTTCGAAGTTCGTTTCGGAATTCACGCCTGTTAGCACCCATTGAATTGAATAACTTAATTATTTTATCGGTGTGATTAACCTTTGCAAGTGCGTAATGTCCACCACCATCTGTATAAGTGTGAGCCATATGAACGTATGTAACACCACTACGATTATTTGTGGGTTTATTCATATTAGACGTTCTTCTACATTGAAACTTAAAACCAAAACCAGATTCCTTTTTGATATCTTTTCCAATCCGTTCAAAAATTTGATCACCTTGGAGAAGTTGTTTGGCGATTTCGGATGCATCTTCAATGGCCATAAGATGTCTTGCTGCAAGACTCGTGTTCATGCGACTTTCAATGTAGTCACTCGTATCAATCTCATGTGTTTCGCCCTTGGCACTCAACAACTGGTTACGAACATTTTGATTCTTGATGAGTTTAATGGGGGTAAGATTCATTCTATTTAACCTATATATCATTGGTATTTTTAAATAACAATCATATATGTGGCCATTAGACAATAATATTTAATACATGGACATCGAAAAGACTAATTACCGAACGCGACACCCGCCATACCATTCTTGATGCGAAGAATGTTATAGTTGACCGCGTAGACGCGGTGAAGGGCGTTACCACCGGACACGTCACGGAGAGCCAACTTGGCTGTATCGATACGAGAGAAATTCAAAGACCCCGACGGTTGAGATTTACCCAAGTTCAAGGAGAACGGCCACGTGTAGAGTGGAGCCGTGTCAAGCATACTTTCCGGGATATATTGGCAGTGCATCTTCGGAACCACCGTGTGGTGGAAGTCCTTGGACATATTTTCAAACAACGGGGTGCCGTTGATGTACAACGTGGCATCCGTGAATTTGTAGCTCGCATCCCAGTAGTCACCCGTGCTCGCCGTGTTACCGGACACGAGATGCAAAGCCTTGGTTGGGTGGTTAAAGTACGTAAGGTCGATGCTGGTATCAGCCTTGTCAGCGAGTTGGTATTGGGTTTGCGTGATCAACATTTCATGCTCACCTTCTGTAAAATACTTGCGTTCATCAGTGTCCAAGTAGGCGTACATGGCATACACCTTTGCAGAACTGGCGTTGAACCCGTTACCACGGCACTTAATACGAATTTCAACATCGTGATATTGCATGGCGACCAATGGAAGAGACTTAGTCCAGTCTTGGCTGAAGAAGAACGGAATCACGAATTGATCGGCGGTGCCCGAGCTATTCTTCATGTTATCCTTAATTTCAGTCGTAGACACGGCCGTAGAGGCTTGAGCCTGCGTTTCGTTATACAAAACGTTGTGAACACCCTGGATATACAAGGAGTCCAACTTACAGACTTGTTGACCACCGATGTACAACATGAAATCGGTCGGATCAGTATTGCTCGAGAAGAAACCGGTCGTGTTGTTACCGACGGCGGAAATACCCGGAGATTCAACCCAGATGTAACTCAAGAGATCACCCTTGGACTTTATCGGGATCGTAACTTCGGCGTTTGCCTCAAACTTACCGATGTAATCGATGCGTTCGGGTTTAATAGAAAAGTTTGTGTGACGCTTGTAGTTTTGACGAAAGAAACTGACTTCGGGTTGACCACTGATATACACATCCTGGGCACCCTTGGACACGAGGTCAATCAAGGCGGCTGACATTTACTAATAAAGTATATTAAAATTTTGGGTCGAGTGATACATAAGGGACCCATGGTTGTCTTTCAAGCTCTTACATGGGAAGCACGAGATGAAGGTGAAGATCACTTGATTAGTATCTTTGGTAGGACTGAAGATGGTAAATCCGTATGTGTCACGACAAGTTTTGAACCGTACTTTTATATCAAGTTACCCGACGTGAAGTACGCCAAAGAGATTTACTCAAAGATCAAAGATAAATGTTCTGAATACATCGTGGTTGAGTCAAAAGATATCTGGGGTTTCCAAAATAATCAAAAATTTTTATTCATGCAAGTCAAGTTTTCTAATCTAGAGAAGCGTCGGAAAACTGATGCGTTCCTGAAGAAACCATTAATGCTTTCGAGTGGATCTTTCCCCCTGAAAGTCTACGAGTCCAACTTGGATCCAACACTTCGTATGATGCATCGGACAGGCATCCAATCCACTGGGTGGCTTGATACTGGGTCAGAATGTGTTCGTTCACATTTGGCAAATGTTGATATCGATTTATTCTGTAATAACTGGGAATCTCTCAAACCGGTCGCTCGGGATGATATTGCACCCTTTGTTGTTGCTTCGTTTGATATTGAATCGAACAGTTCAACTGGTAAATTTCCAGATGCCGATATCGAAGGTGACGCCTGTTTTCAAATTGCGATTTCTCTTGTCAAATTTGGTTGTGACGAACCATATGATAAGACATGTTTGTGTTATAAGACCACGGATCCTAACCTCGAAGGATGTACCATCATAAGTTATGATACTGAACGTGAAATGTTAGAAGCGTTTCGTGAATACGTGATTAAAAAGGATATTGATATCATGACTGGCTGGAATATTTTTGGTTTCGATCTTGAATATATTTATAAGCGAGCCATGATTACTAAATGTAGTGATCGATTCTTCAGTCTTGGAAAGTTAAGAGATCAGCATTGTGAGATGGTTTATAAACGTTTATCGTCGAGTGCTCTGGGTGATAACATGTTGAAGCTCCTTCCTATGTCTGGGCGTTTCATTTTTGATTTGTTTCATGAAGTCAAGAAGGGGTATAAATTAGACTCGTATAAACTCGATAATGTGTCGAAACTTTATCTCGGTGATCAAAAAATTGATATGCCTGCTCGCGAGATGTTTGCTCGATTTAGAGAGGGTGATCCAATTAAATTACGCGAGGTTGCAGAATATTGTATCAAAGATACACTTCTTCCACATAGATTAACCAAGAGACTTTGTACAGTTCTTAATCTCCTTGAAATGGCTAAAGCAACATGGGTTCCCATTTCATTCTTGGTTGAACGTGGTCAACAAATCAAGGTGTTCAGTCAGTTGACAAAAAAAGCCCGCGAACTTGGTTTCATGGTTCCTACAATTCGATATGGCGCAATTCCACTCGAACAATATGAAGGCGCCACGGTTTTGGAAGCACAAGGTGGTGCGTACTATACACCCATCACAGCTCTAGATTTTGAAGGTCTGTATCCATCCATTATGATGGCTCATAATCTCTGTTACTCGACGTTTGTGATGGATGAAAAGCGATACGGTAATGTTCCGGGTATTACGTATGAAACATTTGAGTTGAATGGAAAAACCTACAAGTTTGCGCAAGATGTTCCAAGTTTACTTCCAAGTATTTTAGAGGAATTGAAACAATTTCGCAAACAAGCCAAGAAAGATATGGCGTCTGCCACTGGTTTCATGAAGGAGGTTTACAATGGAAAACAATTGGCTTACAAGATTTCAATGAACTCCATCTATGGATTTACTGGTGCCGGTAAAGGTATTCTCCCGTGTGTTCCTATTGCATCCACGACGACTTTTAAGGGACGTAGCATGATTGAAGAGACAAAGAATTATGTCGAGAAGAACTTTCCGGGAGCAAAAGTAAGGTACGGGGATACGGATAGTGTCATGGTTGAGTTTGATGTTGGTGATCGCGAAGGTCTCGAAGCAGTGAAGTACTCATGGGAAATCGGGGAACGCGCGGCACAGGAATGTACAGCCTTGTTTAAAAAGCCAAACAATTTAGAACTTGAAAAGGTATATTGGCCTTATTTCTTATACAGTAAGAAGCGATATGCAGCAAAATTATGGACAAAAAATAAACAAGGTGAGATGCATATGGATTACATTGATATTAAGGGTCTTCAAGTTGTACGCCGTGATAACACAAAGTTTGTTCGCGAAGTCTGTAAAGAACTCTTGGATGTTGTTCTCGAAAGTAGTGACCCCGAACCACCAAAACAATTAGCTCTCGAGCGAGCGATCAATTTATTAGAAGGTAAAGTATCGAATGAAAAATTAATTCTTTCACAACAACTTGGAGATTCATATAAAAACACAAATCTTCCGCATGTAAAGGTTCGAGATAAGATGCGTGAAAGAAAGCCTGGGTCGGAACCACAATCGGGTGACCGCGTTCCATACATTCTTGTCAAAACAGAAGATCCTAAAGCGAGAGCATTTGAAAAGGCTGAAGACCCGGTATTTGCCGAAGAACATAATATTCAAGTTGATTACCAACATTACTTTACGAATAAGTTTCTTAATCCAATCTGCGATCTTCTCGAGCCGTTGGTCAAAGATCCAAAGAATGAAATTTTCGGAGAGATCATCGCGAGTCATAAACCAAAACCGAAAATCAAGGAACCATCATTAAGTGGTATGAAGAAAGATGCTCTCATGGCAGAGTGTGTGCGTCTTGGTCTCGATGATTCTGGTAAAGCTGCAGATCTTCGAGACAGAATTAAAGCTGAACGAGCAAAAAAGGTTTCTGTAGAAGACATATTTAAAAATTACGAACAAGAGTAAAATAAGATGGAGCGTCTTATCGCCGTTTTTGAAGATGAAGTCAAAAAGCGGGTCGCCGAAGAAACAAAGCGAATAAAGGAAGAATACAAGGAGCTTCTAAAAAAAGCTAAAGATGAATACAAAGAAGAACTTCTAAAACAGAAGAGCGACTTTAAAGAACAAAATAAAAAGATTCATGTAGACAGCAAGGAAGAGCTCAATAAACAAAAGACGGAATGTCACACTGAAATGCGTCATACAAAGGATGAATATCGAAAGGGTTTGAAAAAGAACAAAGAAGATTTTAATGATGAAATTCGAAAGTATCAAGACGATTACAGAGAAAAACTTAGAAATTATCACGTAGAATATAGTCTGTATCTGAAACAGATATCTCTAAATTATGGCATTCCGTATAATATTCTGATACGTGATGCCCCCGATGAAAAGGATTTCATGTGTAAAGGGATTAGACCAAATGGCACTCGGTGTAACATGAAGGGTAAGCATGATGGGTATTGTAACTTTCATAAATCACAGATTCCGAAAAGCAATGTGATTAATATGGTAAATGAACCGACCACCTCTCCGCATATACCCCATAAAAAGGGGCTTATAGATTTTAGTACAATGATGTAGTAATGAGTAAAACAGACATTCTGCTATCTTCTGTAAATGATTTTTATTCTAACGACACGAATAAAACTACATTGGTGAGTATTCTCGACAAATCGAGTGGTATTTCACTTCGTAACATTGAATGGTTTATTACGAGTTACGCTAAAAAGACGAACTTGACGTACACGACGACGAACGGTAAATTATTTACAGTGCATTGTGCCTATAAGTCAAGCTTGGATGGGTATAGTAAAAAACTATTTGATCCTTTCTGTCGGTCATCAAAAATTACGTATACTATTCCGGGGACAGATAGAGAGATTCAAACGACATTGGCTCAATTAAACTTTATCAAGTGGTGTATCAAGAATAGAATTATTGATTATATTTCAAGTAATAAGGATGTACTTTTTAATAAACGAGTGACATAAATCCTCTGTTAAATTGAAATGTTTGGTAGCCCGTGTAATAAATATACAACGTGTATACACTCGATAATCTGTCATCTAACTTTATTTCTATGTTTGTTTTTTCAGATTGTATTTCACTAAAGTCCAAACTACCCGATGGATTTACATTTATAGGGTTGATTGAAAATGAATACGTATAAATATTTCTTATTGGTCTCGATAATCGTTTATGATATGGAACCAAGTATTTGTAGTACGATGTGTTCGCACTTGAAATATTTGGTAAATCAACACCTTGTATATAAAATTTAGCGCTCGTCATGACTGGATTGAAAAACGTGAATGTTTGATCAAAGTCTGGTGTCTTTGAATAATTGAATCGATTTTGTATATAATAGTAATCATTTTCAACCGCATCCGGAACGCGAAACACAGTGCTATCCAACTCGATATTATACGATTGTGTAAACGTCTCTTGTTGAAGACTTACAAAGTCTGATATCTTTTCAGAGTATGTTAATAATGTTCCATTTTTCACAATGTCAATCGCAGGAATATTTGTTAATCGTCGGGTGCCATCGACACGACTCGACTCTTGTGTGTAGTATTCAAATGAAAATTTTTCAATGAATGTATTCGCTGGAACAGTCACAGTTATAATTGGTTCAGTTGTACTCGCAGTGAGTGATGTCCACGGTACGATATTGTATTCGGTCGCGAATACGGTGCTACCTACGAATTCGATTGTACCCGCTCTGTTCAATTCCACAGTTCCAAAGTTTACTCTCGAAAAAGCGGATATACCTTCTTGTGTTAAAACTCTGAAAAATGATAGGTTTCGCAAAGAAAAATCACCATTCGTTTCCCGTACAAAAATCTGAAACGTATCCGTTTCTTGTGGAACTTTTTGAATATTTGTATTTTCAAATATGTTATTACGAAGAAACCAATGCATCGACTTGACACGATTATTTGGTACCAAGTTAGTTCTGATTATATCAACACCTGGAGTCGTTTCAATCGTCGGGTGTCTACGAACGACATCGGTAATCATGGTGTAAGGTCTGTTCTTTAAATATAGACGCTCGGATGGGTCGATCGTAAACTCTTCTGTAATTATTTTGAAGTTGTCAAGTGTTAAAGTATTTTGGGCTGTCGTAAAAAACCCTTGTGGGTGAAACTCAAATTCAAATTCAATTTTCTGTTTATGGATTGCACACAGTGGAAAGTATGGTCTATTTGGTTCGTTTGTTACGTATTCATCACTCGAATATTTACGCGAAAAGAAGAATGGGATAGGTATAACAACTTCAGATTCAAGTCCCGCATACGCTGCATTTTTACTCGATGAATCAAAGGCTAACATTCGGTTTACAACGAAACGGTTGGCAACCTTTTCGGATGACTCAAGATAGAGTTCATCATAAATAACCATCCAGTCGTCATAGATCTTTTCAACTTCCGTCTCGTCGACACGCATTGTTACAGATTTTATGAGATGCCGACCAATCTGATCAGAATAATTCTCACCGGAGGCCAAAGCTGGTAATTTGAGATAAATATACATATTACTCAAAAGATCACCCATATTTTGTGGGTTGAATGTGACTTTAATGCGTTCATTAAATGGCCACGTGGGTGAGGTTGGGGATCTATTCACTATAGTTGTTCGATGAAACTTTGTAAAATTTGAGTGTCTTTTGATATTATAATTAAAGATTGACTTATCTATGTCGTCGGTTAATAGGTATGTGTCCTGCTTACCGATAGCATGTAATGACACACCGGCACCACTTGAGGTGGGCATCTTATCTATTGTCTACATATTTTTAATGTCCGATTTCCACATGTCAATGTGACTCGTGTTTTTCATTATTTCCAATTCTTCTTTCGCGTGCATCGACTCTTGGATGAGAGCTTTCACGCTTTCTTCTGTATACTGGACAGTCTTGATATTGAGAAGGTAATCATATGTTCCCGCAATTTGTGGAAAGATCTCAGACAGTTGTCGTTCTAAATCTTCCTTTTTGCGTCTGAAGACCACAATGTCTCCTTCAATGACCATGGTGACAAACTTTGATTTGTATCCACACATAATAGCTTTCGTTTCAAGAACCTTGATGAGGTGTGCCTTTCTCTTCACGTAGTGGTCAAGGCGAAGTTCCACAAAGTCTTTGAGAATTTCCTCTGGACTTGAGTACTTGTAGATGCCCTTGACTGGGTGAAAGAGATGCATATTTGAGACGTGGAACGTCTTCCGCAGTTTCAGATCCTTGACCAGATCCTTTCCTGTGTAATCTATGATCTCAAAATGAACGTCTTCGGTTGTACTATTATTTATGAAACTACCGATCAACTTCTTTTCCACGAGACCGTCCAAGTATTCCTTGTAATCTTGCGTCCAACGACCTGGTGGTAATTCAGTGATGACAATATTCATTCCGGACCACTTCCATACACCCTCCATCATCCAAGTGTCCTCTTCCTTGTGTACCACACCCTTGAATCCCTTGAACCAAGGTCGCATAGGTACGATAGCCTTACCATCAAGCATTCGTTGGATGTTCTCTTTGATATCCTTGGGGTTGAAGGGTGGTACATAACAACTGAAACCAGTCCCGATACCCTCGGTGCCGTTCACAAGCACGAGAGGAAGTGTTGGCATATAGAAGTCTGGTTCAATCTGGTTGCCGTCATCCTCCAAGTAATTGAGGATTGGGTCGTCACGAGGATCAAAGATCTTACGAGTCTCCTTGGATAACTTGGTGAAGATGTAACGCGTTTGAGACGCATCCTTTCCACCCATAAGACGCGTCCCAAACTGACCACATGGCTGAAGTAAGTTGATGTTGTTTGAACCCATATAGTCATTCGCCAACTTGACGATGGTATCTGCGAGGGACACTTCACCGTGATGGTAGGAGGATTTATCCGCAACATACGCCGCCAATTGCGCCACCTTCATTTCATCTTTGAGATTCTTGTGAAAGCACGCAAACATCACTTTACGTTGAGACGGCTTGAGACCATCGGCCATATGGGCAATAGAACGCTTCAAGTCTGCCAAGCTGAAGTTGACCAGGTCCTTGTGGATGAAATTGGTGATATCCAACTTCTTGATTGATCCATAGGGAACTTCAAGCTCTGTCGCATCCTTCGCGGTACTCTCAAGAAGCCACGTCTTTCGGTCATCCGCCTTCTTTTTATCAAAGGCGAGGATGATAGATTTATCGGTCATAACATCCGCGTCAAACTTGACGGTGAGGTCTTGAATCTTCTTGAAATACTCCCGAGCCTCAGCACTTGTGCTGGTACCCAAACCCTTGTAGTACTTAATTCTCCACCCAGCTTGTCCGTTACCATACCAGGTACGGAACGCGGAGTCTGTGTAGAACGACTTTACAGAGGTACCCTTGGTAGCTTTGATGATTGGTGTGACCATAGAGACAACAAAGCCCAACTTGAGTAAACTTGGCCAGAAATAGTGAATCATATTGAGAATGAGACCCTTAATGTGTGACCCATCATTATCGGCATCGGTCATAATCATAAGACGTCCATACCGAAGTTCAGATACAGTCGTGTATTCCTTCCCCTGTTGAAGACCCAAAATCTTCTTGAGATCATTAAACTCTTGATTGGATGTAAGTTGAGTCACAGAGGCATCCCGAACATTCTTACACTTTCCACGAAGAGGGAAGACCCCGTAGTGATCCCGACCAACCACAGAGAGACCTGCGACTGCGAGAGTCTTCGCAGAATCCCCCTCCGTCACAATCAGCGTACACTTCTCGGATTGCGCAGTTCCAGCCTTGTTGGCGTCATCCAACTTGGGAATACCAGTAATCTTGGACTTGCGAGTTCCATCAGACTTGGAGAGTTCCTTCATCTCCTTGAACTTAGACAGAGCCAGGAGTTCATCTTGAATACCAGTCTTGAGCGCGTTCTTGATGAACGTCTTCGGTGGCTCAAACTTACTCCCAAAATCTTGAACCTTTGAGGTACACTCAGACTTGACTTGGCTTGAGAACGATGGATTTTCAAGGGTCGCCTTCACAAAGATATTGAATGTATTCTTGACCTGTTGAGGTCTCAACTTAATCTTCTTCGCCAATTCATCAATCACACCAGATGCCAAAAGGGACGCCACGTGGTCCACGTGAGACCCACCCTTGGTTGTACAGATGCCGTTCACGAAAGACACCTGTTCAAGACCATTTTCAGCTGGACCAACACACACCGACCAGCGATCTGTCGTCACAGAACAAAGCTCTGTAACACCCTCGTGCATCTTGGCGTACGCCTCAAAGCTCAACTTTTTGAGTGCTTCACCTTGGAACTTTACCTTGCAGTTTGCCGTTGTGCAGATGTTTGCATCGAATACCCGCTTTTCAAAAATCTTGTAAATCGCAGCGTCCATTTTTGTCATACCAAATCGTTTCCAATCGGGGACAAACGTGATGGACACCGACGACGAGGCACCCCCGTGTTTTGTAATTTTTGGTGGATGGCACACCGTCATATTATTGTTCCAGGTTTGTGTATACGTCTGCTTGGTCTCGTGGTCCTTAATGACGATTGAGAACTCCGAGGAGTAAATATTCGTAAGCTTTGCCCCGTATCCATTGCGACCTCCAACGATACGCTTCTTCGTGTCATCATAGTTTGTACTCGTGAGAAGATGACCAAAGGTAAGTTCAGGATTCCAGACCCCCTCCTTTTCATGCATACGAACACCAATACCACCAAGAGGACCGTTGTTCTCGATGGTCACAGCACCCGTCTCCTTGTGTACCTCCACTGAGATGCTTGTAACATTCTTTGGGTGGACCGAGTTCCGATCAATTGCGTTGACCAATATTTCATCAAATATTTTGAGCAGGGCCGGGGAATAGTTGAGACTTTTCTTTTCGAATGTGTTATGAGCCTTGTTAAGTATCCAGTACGGTTCACTACCGATATCAATCGGACCGACATATGAATCAGGTCTCTTAAGGACGTGTTCAATGTGGGTGAGTTTTTGAATGCTTTCACCCATTGTTCTTGATTTCTTAATACACGAGCTTCTCACTTAAGCTATTTTTTCAAGGAAGAAAGGATTTGATAAAAATCCTCCCTCCACTGTTTGGTCGTAGGTCTATCAACCGATTCTCGCTTTGGTCTAATATTTCTCAACATACCAATTCTTCTAAGGTGATCAATTCTTGGATTGTACTTAAACCCACCTTTGCGATGACATGCATAACACACTTTTACCCCCTTCCACCCACATGTACTGTTGTTCTCAAATGGTAGGTTTGTTTCTTGTAGGTATTCATCAAATAGTTGAAGTTCTCTTTGCGTACCCCTTGTATAATATGGTTCTAGAGGCGCCAAGCATATGACGCATACCTGTTTCCATTTTATTTTCATACTTATATGTAGAAGATGGCTTATCTTTATTTGGTTGCCGTGATTGTTGTTCTATACCTCATGATGAAAAACAAGGCTAAGGGTATGAATGTTGCCATCGAAAAACTGGTGAGACAATCAGCCCGGTATGCGGTTGCCGCCCAACAAGATGCATCGCCATTAATCGCAACACTTCATGCAAATTATTCCGCGGCATACTTTTATGCAGCGAAGGATATAGCGACGGATTCACAAATTCATAACGCCACGGGTGTTGATGTTATAAAATTAAAGGAGCACATCATAAACATCCAAGACATGGTCACACGGAGAACTGTTGAGAAGTGTCCGGCATTTTCAGGTGAAGTTGATCTTTACCTCTCAACAATCGCAGGTGAAAAATAACCTAAGTCGACAGACCTCAACTCATAGTTAAGAAACATGCAAGTCGTACGAGATGCCATGTGGGCTACATGCCTCAGTGATGCGGTCAAAATGTACCGCCTCGAAGAACCAAACGAAAAATGTTATCGTCTCGCAGATGCAACTTGGAAGATGAAAAATAAGTATAAGACTATGGCAGCTGCTAAAATGGAGAGGACGACTCAAATTTTAGATAAAGTTCCTGATCAACAAAAGTTATGTCCAACCAAGACATGCTGTGCTTTGACCATGTCTGGGAAGAAGTGTAACTTCAGAGCCGTGTGTGGACATTTCTGTAGAAAACATAGAGTCTCTGATGAATTAAAATCACAGTTAGTATAAATGTTCGATCAGGACACACTTAGACCTGTAATAATAGCCATGTCATTATACATTATCACGAGCGTCTTAGTTCCACGTTTTGTTACCAAGCCCACAAACATTGAAACAATCGATGACATTGTCGCGTTCCTCGTTGCTCAACGAGGATCTGTGATGTCCGGGACAATCTTAATGGGTTTCATTGTTTTCATGGCCAATTATATTGATCTCGAATTCTTTTAGAATGTTTTCTCGGGACAATATGTTTTTCGTGTGACTATGATCCATATATTTTAGTCGCTTTAGATATGCATCTTCCATGTACTCCACGAGTTGGTCAAAGTTTGGTTTACCCCAAACCATTCCTTTTTTGAAGAGAAAATCGTCACTCTCCAACTCCTGAAGTCCACACTCAATCATATACGGTGATCGCAAATACTCACTTGGACCACCATAACATGTTGCGATCACAGGTTTATCACGCATAGCTGCTTCGATTGCGCCCATACCAACACCTTCGGAACTTGATGCATTCACATAACAATCACCACATCCATGAATTTTATTTATTTCGTAATCCGATAACAATCCATTGATGACGTCCACATTTTTTAGGTTTATTTTAACTTCTCGATTGCACGTCGATTTGACAAGAAGTTTTACATCTGGATATTTGATATTCAGTTGTACGAAAGCTTTTAGAATTTCATTAAAGTTTTTACGTTGATCTATAATGTTACCAATGTGGTAGAATGTATACGGTTCCGGTGGGATATATGCATGTATGATGTAAAATTCCTTGTCGGGAAATTGTTTTGAAAAAACGCGTTTACAGAATTCACTCGGTACAGCAATTTTATCGAAGAGATTGATAAGTTTACCGTAATCTTCGTGGACGGTTTCTGTTTCACATATGGTCATACATATAACATTCTTACACTTCTTTTTGATTTCCGGTATGCGTTCGATCACGGTATCGAGTGGTAACGCAAACAAAAATACATTATCGCATTGTGGTATGTCTTCGTTGTACATGTAATATTTGCTTTCTGGGAAGAGTGACATGTACTTTTTAGTGTACTGCCCTATGCCACTCAGAAGTGTTGGACCTACAAAGATCATTTGATATAAAGATAATCTTTCTTTTATGTATATAACATGGAGTCCCTCAAGCAAGAAATTCAGGAAGAGATGGGTCGAGCTCGCCTCGACAAGGATCGCCTCTATTCTATTCTTTTGAAGATGGTGAGCGAAGAAGGTGCCCAAGGTCCGGCGGGTCCGGCAGGACCGGCGGGTCCGGCGGGTCCGGCAGGACCAAAGGGTGAACAAGGTCCAGTGGGTCCAGTGGGTCCAGCGGGTCCGGAGGGGCCAAAGGGTGAACAAGGTCCGGCCGGTAAAGTCATGAAGAAGGCCTCCGTTGCCGTATAAGGTATTAAAGATTTGATTACTATGTATGATATATAGCTGCCATAGCTCAATTGGTAGAGCGCGGGCCTTGTAAGTTCGAGGTAGGGGGATCGAAGCCTCCTGGCAGTAATCATAGGTTCCCGTAGTGAAATGGTGATCACTTAGTCCTTATACTATAAAGTATGCTTAATTATGATTTGTTTCATAAAACGGAGTTAAGACTACATCCCGGGATCGATACCCGGCGGGAATATTTATCTTTTTAGATGCACTATCATGCTTGTAAAAAGGTAATAAGGAATAACATCATTAGAGTAGTAAGGCATGTTACTTTCTATTCTAACGATTGGAATCTCTGTGATGTTAGTTGTCAGTGAAGCTATAATTGAATATCCCGTTGAAGCGGCTATTGTATTTGGATGTCTTAGTATCCCATTGGTGTCGGAGCCGGAGATCCACCACGATTAACCATATATATGAATCCACCAACGAGTGTCATTATGAATAATAATAGATACCCGAATGGATATTTCTTAGTTTCTTCGTGTGGTTTATCTGGTAACTTTTGAACGTTTATGTTCAATGCATCGATTCGTTTTGTTAATTTTTCAAGAGCTTGTAATATTTGAATATTTTTGTCTTTCGGTTTTTCTTTTGGGCTTATTGTTGTAACCTCGATAACCATATGCCACGATGTATCTGGATGAAGTAATACATAGTCTCCATCATCTTGATATTCGTACATCACGAAATGAAGTTTTTTCATTGAGATTGGATTAAATAAATTTGTTTGTCTTGGAAATGATTTCCATTGTTTATCTCGAATGACATCCGCACCTGATCCCGTGAAGTGTCTTTCGAGTGGAATACGAGTCAATATCTGTCCATGACGTTCGTCCAAAATTTGAGCAATCTTAGGGATATCGTCACACTTAATATCGATAAACTTTGCAATGTTTGTTGCGACTGACGCATTACTTGCGCCACCAACCTGTGTTGCGTAAAAATCGACAACCTTCAAACCGATGACCTGGTTTATATTTTCTACATGGATACTTGATTTGAGTGAAAGATCTAAAGAAAAAGTATTATTGCTTCCATTCACTAAACTCGAGTCAACCATGACATACTGCACTCGCTTTGGTAAGTCATCTAAAGACATTCTAAGATAAACATATAAAAAAATGTTATTGCTTAGAGCCATTTATAATGTTACGCTTGAGTGGATGCAACCAATCATTGACATACCTCGAAAGTTTATACTTGATATCGATCTGGAAAAACAAAGACTTATGAGAGAACATTACCTAAGTGGTCGCGTGGTGTCATCGACGCAAGAATGAATGATTACATTCCACTCGTAACAGACGACTTTAGAATTACATTTTGTAAGGCGACGTCTGTACTTTGTCCGGACATCCAACGAATTATTTGGAAAACAGTTGTATACGACGATAGTATACTTGAACCACCTTGCGCGCCAAAAAAATGTTCAATAAAATACTCTCGGACTTCTTCAGTCTCCTTATCCCCAAACGTCCTATTCGAGTAGAACCTCACTACGGTAGTGTAGAGGCTACCAATGAATGTGGCGAAACAGTTATTTTAGAAATGAGTAAAGATCACCTAAGTGATTACATGCCTGTGTGTCTTGATGCATCGAGACATGAACCAAAAAACCAGGCTTCAGACCCTCCACTTGAAGTGTGAGAATACTTTGTCAGACTTCAAACGGAAACGCAGAGATATATATTTAATGAATGGTGATACGCATTGGTATGATGATCACATCGCCAAGGTCGAGTGTGTTAAAAATAAAATACAAGAAGAAATTCTCAATGTACAATTGATAGAGGATGATACGTGTGTCGATACCATTTTGAATGACTATTCATTATTGAATATCGAAGATGTGTTAATTTCTTCCATACGACGTGAACTTGAAAATATTGATAAAGAGCAATGGTATGATAGTCATTTTGGACGATGGGAGAAGTTACCCGAACGTCAAGAATGTAGCAATCATTCACTCGAGGATCGTCTCAAGTATTCAATGCAACGCTGTGAGATGTTTGACTATCTCGAATATAAATACAAGACTATGATATTTGGTCCGAATTTGGCAAGTCGATTGGAATTTTTTTAAATGATCAATGTTTTTTCGTGGCCTACGCGGATTGTTGTATTTACAACGACATCAAACCCCGCATCTTGAAGATTTTTACAGAATGCAACATCTTCGGAACACATATCTCTTGTAATGGATATTGTAACTTTTCTATCACCCCTTACGACACGCGAAGAACCCCATTCCGTTATATGCGACATTAATATGTTTTTAGAGCCTTCCAAGTCATCGGATCTTAAAGATTGAAACGTACCATGTCGCTTAAAATATGTCTCATCCCAATTCTTGATTGCCGCATATCAATCATTTTATAAAGTCCGGACACGACCGGGTATATATTCGTTTATCATTGATATCGCATACCCGCGACGAGTCAGTTCAATCAATGTACCAGAAAATTTACATCCCGGTAGAGCGATAATCACTTTTTCATGGTTACCTTACTATACCAATGTATCTTTAATTTCTATATTTACCCCATGACATCCCACGTTGTGGGTTATATTCTCGTCTACATATTTCTATAATTTTATTTTGGTTCACATGTTCGGTCCATGTTTTGGTTGGTCCAAATGTGTAACCACCGATAATATTATCATTAAATACCGTGTCGTCGAGTGCAACAATTGTATCTTCATGTGCTAGGTGATAACAATTTCCCAAATCTGCCATTGCTATTTCATATTCGTGACCTCCATCGATGAATATGAAATCATATTTTTTATCTTTGTTATTTTTTATAAAAGTCGGGATAGTTTTGGTACTATCTCCAATTATTAACGTATGTCTACCCGGATAAACTATATCTATGTATTCTTTTGCATGTGAGGTGTAATCATGTCTTCCTATATCGAATGAAATTACATTCAGGGTTTTATTATTTTTTAAGAATGTCTCGGAAGAATGACCGGCATTAAAACCAATTTCCAATACATTTAAATTATCTCCGCGTGTTAAATTTATCAAATCATTTAGTTGTTCTACGTTGTCGTTACTACATCCTTCAAATGTATGGAAGCCTCTAGTGTTCAGAAACAAATTGATATCCATTTATAACCATTACGATTATATCTTTAATAAGAGATCCCATTAACAATAGTTTTAAAGATTTCGAGTGTATCGAGTATATAATGTCACAAGCAATTGGTATCGATTTGGGAACCACATATTCGTGTGTAGGTGTATGGCAAAATGATCGCGTGGAGATCATTGCGAATGATCAAGGAAATAGAACGACTCCTTCGTATGTGGCGTTCACTGATAGTGAACGCATGATTGGCGATGCAGCTAAAAATCAAACAGCGA
>Ga0222713_10001870_pt1 | contig 22975 bp, 25 predicted proteins | sample C33_649DmetaG_FD_165061 | JGI IMG/M metagenome (GOLD analysis project Ga0222713, IMG submission 165061) | Estuarine water microbial communities from San Francisco Bay, California, United States - C33_649D | ecosystem: Environmental > Aquatic > Marine > Unclassified | place: USA: California...
TACAGCTTTATCATAATAAGATCGAATGGGTTGTAATACATTCATACATAATTCTTTTAAATTATCTATTTGAGTTGGAGATGGATTATTAGGAATTCCTTTTCTCTCCGCTGTCTGTGACTTAATGAGTTCAGTTAACTCGAAGTTTGCTGATAGTTTCATATTCGAATCCAAGGATACCAAAATGCTGTTACAAGTCTAGTCATATCGTAGATAGATTTCCACTCACATTCTAACCATTCTGTTTCATACGGATACTCTTGGAAATTACCTTCATTAGGTATCCAATTTAATCTATATGACATTATATAATAGCAAACAGTATTAAAATAATTAATACAGCATGTCCGCATGTAAATTTAGTATTTTTACATACATAACATTTAGGCTCTTTATATATATTTTTTGCTATTAATTGTTTTAAACAATTAAATGTATTTTTAATTTTATCCATATATATCTCCCCAGGTTTCACCTGATTCATAATCTACCTTATTAGGTACCTCTAATGTAACAGCATTTTCCATAATCTCAATGATTTTTTTAGCATGTTCTGGCGATTCTACAGATAAATCTAACTCATCATGTATTTGAATATGTGCAATAATACCTTCCTTATATAAATCTACCATTGCTTTCTTTGTCATATCTGCAGCTGATCCTTGAATCAATTTGTTTAATGCTTTATATGTTCCTGCTCTTCTGATCCCTGGTCCGTGTTCCTGGAGTGCCTCTTCATGTGGCAAAGCTTTATGCATTTCAAAAACATTTGGCTCCCATAAATGAAATCTACATAACCTACCAAGTAATGTTCTTATCTGTCCGCGTTCTTGTGCTCTATTAGATGCAGTATTGATTAGTTGTTTTACAAACGGAACTTTAGCATGATACTGTTCAAATAGTTCAGCAGCTTTTTCTTTAGACACACCAAGTTCTGCTTGTAATTTAGCTTTGCCCATTCCATAAAATAATCCAAGATTAATAGTCTTAGCTTGTGATCTAGGTATCTGTGCCATTGTTGCTACCATTTGGTGAAAGTCTGTATCCACATCATCATGATAAGCATCTACTACATCATAGACAGATGGAAATTTATGTAAGGATGCATAATGTACTACGAGTCTAGGTTCTTGTTGAGAATAGTCAAAACAACCCCAAGTACAACCTTCTTCTGGTAAGAATAAAGAACGGATCAGGGGACCAAGATCTTTATTCCTTGCAGGTAATTGTTGTAAGTTAGGGTTGTTATAACTAAATCTTCCAGTAACTGTTCCCCCAGCATCTGAACGAATTTGATTAATGTCAGCATGAATTCTACCTTTATGTTCAAACTTTAAAATAGAATCAATAAAAGTACTATGTGCTTTATTAACTTCCCTTGCTTGAGCAATTTTTTTAACTAATGGATGAGGATGCTCTTGTAAGAAATTTTTAGTAAAAGAAGGTTCTTTAGATTTTTCTGTTTTATCATAAGGTAATTTTAATTGATCAAACATTTTAGCAATAGATCTTGCTGCCATAATTTGAATATCTATTCCTGTTTCTTTTTTAATATCAAACAATAAAGCTTCTTCTCTAGCTATTAATTGTTTCTTTAATACTGAAGCATGTTCTGCATTAACTCTCACACCTTTAAATTTCATATCTACTAAACATGGAAACAGTTCTGTTTCTAAATTAAAAATAGATTCTATATCTTGATGAATAATTTCTTTTTTAAATATCTGCCAAAGTTCTAAAGTTAACTCCGCATCTTTCTCAGCATAACCACCTACGTACATTGCAGGCAATTGCCACATATCAGCTTTAGGATCTAGTCCTCTAGATTTTGCTTCTTCATTCAAAGCACTTTCATTTTTACCATAACCCAAGTAATCCCAACTTATAGAATTTAAAGAATATTGAAATCTATTCTCATCAATTAAAGAAGCGGCAATCATAGTATCTACGATTAAGCCATTGATTTTTATACCTAAATTACGTATCCAACATACGTCATACATTGCATTATGAAATATTTTAATGGCATCACTTGCCATAATATCCTTAAACCATTCTAAGGTTCTCTTGCGATCCATATTGGGCCCTGATCCGTGAGCTATAGGAAAGTAAAACTTTCTTCCTGGTACAGCAACAGCAATACCTACTACTTCTCCATTACCAATAACAGAACCAGATCCTTTAGATTTTAAATCAGGATCTCTTGTCTCTAAGTCAACTGCAATTTCATCATAGGATCTTAAATCAGGATACTCTTCTGGTTCAATCCATTCAGTTTGAGCGGTAAATAGTGGGACTCTCATTTTTTTAATCTTTCTATTTCTAATTCACAATAATGAATTATTTTTTCTAAATCTTGGATGCCACCTTTTTTTAAATAGCGAACCACATATTTTATAACATTTCCTTGAAAAAAATTCAAGTTGTTGGCCATAATAAAAGTAAAAGGTTGGATCTCTAATTTATAATGTTCTCCTCCTACTTGTTTATCTTTTGGAAATATTTTTTCAAACATATCTTTACTTGTCATAACTGATAACCGTACCTTTCTTTTTTTGGTTTTAATAAATATAAGTTTTCTTTTGCTCTAGTTGCACCTACATACCAGACTCTATGTTCTTCATCTGCTTTTTCAATATTATTTTCTACTGACTCTCTAATCTTTTTAGCGTTGTCTAATACTAAAATAATATTATCACACTCTCCACCTTTTGCTGCATGAATAGTAGATACTTCAATCCTTGCATCTTGAGTTAGTTTTTCTCCATTACTCAACATAGTTCGAATGTAATAACATTGTTCTTGATCTGCTTTAGTAAAAATTTTGTACCAAAGATCAGCTGGTTGATAACCAAAGTCTTCTAATTTATAAACCGCTTTATTATCTTTAAATTTAGGATTGCTTGGAATATATTCATATAATTCTTTAGCATCATTTAAAGAGATAGCAGCTCCTTTACATAAATGACCGAAGTTAATTATAGATTTATATAATCTAGTATCAAAACTTTTACCAAATCTACTCTTATAATATAAATTTTTTTCTCTTAAATATTTTGCTATTTCATCTGAACGATAAACAGTTCTAGTTAATATTAACCATTGATCTTTTGTTAAATCTATATGATCCATATTAAAAATATGTTCTACTTTACCTGGAGAACCTTTTTTAGGAAAATATTCTTTTTGTTTTCTTGTGTTAATTCTACCTAAAATAATATTAGAGATATCTTGTACATTCTTTGGTACACGATTAGAATAAGGCAATACTTGTTCTTCTGCTGGTTCTTGTAAGAATCTTTTAACATCCGCACCAGCCCAAGCAAAAATAGCTTGGTCATCATCACCAGCTAAATAAACATCTGTTGATTTTTCTTTTAATACATCAAACATTTTCCATTGAATAGGAGATAAATCCTGAGCTTCATCTATAAATACTACATCAAATTGTTTACATTTTTCTTTTTGCAAAACAAATTTTTCAATCATGTCATTGAAATCATCCAGGTTAAATTGTTTTTTAAAATAATTATAATTTATATAAATATGTCCCAATGTTTCATAATCAATTTCTCTACTCCATTCATTGGTATTAAACTCAGATTCTACTGATATATCTTTTACTCTAGCTTTATTAATCAGTTTAAAATATTCACTATTAAAATCTAAAAAACCAGATTCATCTCCAGAATCAGTTACTCGTAAGTTTAATTCTTTTCCAATCTGTTCATAATGCACTGGTTGCATAACATTTTCTTCACTCATACCTAAAGTATGAAATGCAAAAGAATGTAAAGTTTGAAAATATCTTAAATCTTTTTTATCTAATTTTGGATGTCGTTCTAACATTCTATCTTTAGCTTCATTGGCTGCTTTCCTGGTAAAAGCAAAATAACCTATTCTATTTAAGTCAGTTCCTTTTTTAATATAATCATCTACTAAATTTAATAGAGTAGTTGTTTTACCTGTACCTGGAGGACCAAATATTTTTTTAATCATTAATAACTATTCCTCTCCAGGTTCCAGGAAGTTTGGTAATCCATCCTTTTTTGTGTAAAATATTAATAGATGCAAACACATTACTTTTAGAAATTAGATTTAGTCCTTGTTTTATTTCTTCACAAGTAGGAGCTGTTTTATGATCTTCATAATATTGTTTAATAAAATTAAAATACTTTTGTTGAGTTTTACTTAATGGAAACTTCATTAAAATATATCCTCCTTACCTTTTACCTTGACTACTTCTTGTCTTGAGAAACTATTTGATAATAATTCTGGAAATTTATCCAAAGGTAATCTCATCACATTTACTGGAGTATTAGACTCATCATTATTTTTTTTAGGAAATCTTTTACTTACTCCAAACTCTGCTCCAAATAATTTTTGTATTCTCTCTGCAGTCCTTCCTCTATTCTCTTTCCACTCTTTATTTTTTAAAGTTGCATAAAATATACTGTAGACAAAATAAGCATCATTGTTTTCTATAAATACTCCCCCAGTTTTAAAAGATGCAAAAGTTTCTGCTTTTGGTCCATTTAAATATTGTAATAAATACTGCTCTAATAATTCATCTGGAGTAGTTCCTTTTGGTGGAGAAGTAATTATCTTAGGTGGAAATAAGTTATCTAATATTTCTTGGAATTCATCTTGTTTAATTTTAGGTGGAACTTTATCTGCAGCTGCTCCTATGATTGCTCTAATATTATCTAGTTCTATAATTTGTTTTATATTTTTTGCTCTAACTTCTTTTGTTGTTTGTCCATCTTCTGATGTAACATTAAATGTGTATTCTGGTTCTGGATAAGTTATTTTTTGAAGACCTGTTAATGCAGGGAAAGATTTTTTATTGTAAGATAAAAAACCAAATCTTCTATTTCTACATTCTGCTTTTAAACATACTGCATGGATGGGATCTTCATTACAAGTATATCCTTTAATATTTCTAGACCATGACTTTAATTTCTTTTTAGTTTTTTCTTCTGACCAATCCAACACACCATTTGAATCTGTTTTAAAATATTTATTGGGTGCAGCAATAACCATTTTTTCCCAATCGTCTGGATATTTTTTTTTAGCAAATACTGCATAATTATATAAAAATCTGTCTCTACCATCTGTTAATTTATCTTTGGTTAAAACAGCTAAACATGGAGGACCATCATTAAATTCTTCTCCACCACCAGTTAGTATTTTACGAGTATGTTCTATTGCGAATTCTTCTAAATCATCCGAAGAGTAAGTATTAGCTTCAATAACTTTAATAAATTGTTCAAAGGTAAAAGTTGTTCCATCTAAATTAAAACCAACTCGTTCTGTTTTATTGTAATAAGGTAAATTAATAAATTGTCCATTTACCCAATTGCCTTCTGAATCCTGTCCTAATTCTGTTTGTTTAGGATATATTTCTATATTGGTAGGAAGTTTTAAAGTGAATAAAAGTTTTTCTAAAAATCCTCTTATGAAAACTGCTTTCGCTGGTTCCTTTAAGAATATATATAAATGAAGACCACCACTTTTAGATTTTACTGGAACTAATGGAAGTTTATTTTCTGCTATAATATCTAAATATTTTTTATAAGGAAAATTAGAATAGCTATGTTGTTTATCATCAATATCAATTGCTCCAAATTTTGCTAACGATTGATCATCGCATGGTTGAACACCAATTGATTGTCTTCCATTTAAATGATCTAAATAATCTTGTTTAGTTAATTCTCTTCCTGTCCACTCATATACTGGTTTAACTTTACCAGTAGTAGGATCTATTTTAGTTTTAGTTAGATCTGCTGATCCAAAATTTCTTTGTAGACCAGTAAAGGCCTCAATAAATATTTTTTCGTTATTCCCTGATGTCATAATTACTTTCAATTAATGTGGGCGATTGCTCGCCCACATTTGTTTCTCAATTAAAAGTGAGAAGCTTCTTGGGAATTCTCTGAACTTTCGCCGTGTTTAACTTTAACGTCTCCTTTAGAAACGCTTTCAGCAAAAGACTTAGCTTGTTGATATAACCCAGCATCTTGTACTGGACCAACTTTGCTAACCTCCCATCCAAACCAAGTACCTTTGTCGTTTGACATTTGAGTACTTCTTAGTTTGTAAGTATGACTAAAGAAAGCTGGAGTAAATAATCCATTCTTTCCTTTCATCTTTATGCTAGCCATCATACTGTTCCACTTTCTACTAATCTTTAATTGTGTTGATTTCATGGCAATTAAAGCAGTTGAAGGTGTTTTACCTAAAACAATTACAAAGTGACTTGCAGTCTTTTCAATATAATTACCATTTGGTAATCTATCTTTATAAGACGCATCTCTTTTTGCTTTGGTTAGTATGTCGCTAGACGATGGATGTATAGCAACTGGAGCACCAGAACCTTCGCCTCTATCTTGCCATTCAATATATTCTAATTTGTAATGACAAGGAATGACTTCGATTCCTTTTTCTCCATCAAACAATTCTCCAGTAACAGAATTGTAAATCATTCCAGGTTCAGCACCTGTAACATATTTACCATCTCTCTTATTTACCTCTGGAGATAATTGTCCTAGTATTTTTAGAAAAGGTAACGCTAAATCTTCATGAGTTAACGTTTCTACTCCTCTATTTGCATCTGCCTCAAATATATTGACAGATAAAGCACCTGCTGCAACTTTTTCTGTTACAGCTTTGCTATTGGTCTTTGGTTCTTGGTTCGTGTTTATTTGTTCATTGGACATGATTAATCCTCCTTTATTATGAACGAGTTATTTTGGTTCGGTTTCCTGCGAACACATTAAATAGATCAGAGGGCATATCTTTCCCAGATTCGATACGCTCTCTGACCAGAGCCTTAAGTGTCATTGGTTCAACCTTTAACTTCTGGGTAGGTTGATACCCCTGACCTTGCGCAAGGACAGCATATTGTGCTGCCTTGTTATCTTCGTTACGACCAAAGGAAACAGTGATCTCATTTTTAATAAGATCCCCCAGGCCTTCTTTACGAAGCCAGTTAAATGCTTCTTCCTGTTTATCTTTAGGAATAGAAGCACCGTAGATGGGCTTTACTTCTATAGCGGAGCCATCTGCTAATTTCATTGTCTTAATATTCATTTCAGTCATCATCGTTGGAATAATTTCTCCTGAAAGAATATCTTCTTGTTGTTTTAATTGTTTTAAATCTTCTTCTGTTTGTTTTATCTGATCTTCCAATTGTCTTAATTTAACTATCTGATCCGATAAAGCCTTTGCATCATTAGTCTGAGTAATAGACTCAGTTTGATCTGCTTCAAAATTAATAGTCATATTTTTCTATCTCCTTTGTTAGTGTTACTATTTCTTTCTTTGCTTTTCTTAACATATTAAAAGCTTTGTACCTATTATAATAATATCCGAAGACAATGTCAAGTCCTGTTAGGAATAATAATAGAACATCCCATATATACTGAAACATATCTTCATCTTTATGTTTCTTTAATAAATTATATTTATTTAAATATAGATAATGTTGTTTCGTTCTTTCTATAAATTTTTCTAAATATAACTTTCTTGCTTTCATTTGATACAGTTTATTCTGCATCTCCCATTGTTCTTTATCCATCATCAATCGTTCCTTTTTCAAATAGATTTATTTCTATTGGATAGTATGTATGCTCTTGTCTGTCCCATTTCAAGAGGTTATATTTACCTCCTGTAATATCTGCGACAATTGAGCACGCCACACCAATTATAGCTGGATCACCTGTTAACAACAAATAATCTTTTTCAGTATAATCTCGTAAAAGTTTTCTTAACTTAAATATTAATGGACCAGGTGACAAAATAATTTGGCTAAATTCTGGCAACAATGTGACAAGTTTGCCATATTTCTGCGCACCCATAATATTAAATTTTGGATTACCTGCTCTTGTTCCAGGTAATTCTTGTATAATATATACCGTAGAATTATTCGATATAGTTTTTGTATTTGTTAAATTAGACACTTTCTTTTTTTTTTTTTACTTTCAAAGCTTGACAAGTAATTATAACTTAATATATAAGTTGTCAATAGAAAGCAATAACAATTATGAATTATAAATTTAAAACGAAGCCTTATGGGCATCAAATAACTGCGTTAGAAAAATCCTGGAATAAGGAAGTATTTGCTTATTTTATGGAGATGGGTACCGGTAAATCTAAAGTATTAATAGATAATATATCTATGCTTTATGACAAAGGTAAAATTAATGGCGCATTAATTATAGCACCAAAAGGTGTGTACCAAAATTGGTATGATACTGAAATACCAACTCATATGGTAAGTCATATAGAAAAAGAAGTTGTGTTGTGGAAAGCTATGATTAATGAAAAACAACAGAATCTTTTAAATAAATTATTTGCATCGGATGAAAAACTTCACATTTTAGTTATGAATGTAGAATCTTTATCTACTAAAAAAGGATTAGAGTTTGCTGCTAAATTTTTAAATTGTCATAACACTTTAATGGCCATTGATGAATCTACTACTATTAAAAATCCGGATGCTAAACGAACTAAAAATATTGTAGCTCTTGGTAAACATTCTAAGTACAGAAGAATTTTAACAGGATCTCCTGTGACTAAATCACCTTTAGATTTATATAAACAATGTGAATTTTTAGATGAATATTTATTAGATTATTCTTCTTATTATGCTTTTAGAACTCGTTATGCAATTATGCGTTCTGCAAATTTTGGTGGACGATCCGTTCAAATTGTAGTGGGCTATAAAAATTTACCTGAGTTATCTTCTAAGCTAGAACCTTTTTCCTATCGTTGCTTAAAAGAAGATTGTTTAGATTTACCTGACTATACTTATACAAAAAGAATTATTCAATTAACTCCAGAACAGAAAAAAATTTATCAACAAATGAAAATACTAGCTTTAGCAGAATTAGATGGAAAACAAATGACAACACAATCTGCTATGGTTCAATTAATGAGACTCCATCAAATTACTTGTGGTCATTTTACTTCTGACGATGGAACTATTAAAGAAATTAAAAATGAAAGATTGTCTGCACTTATAGATATATTAGATGAAGTAGAAAACAAAGCAGTCATCTGGGCCCACTACCGACATGATATTAAAGCAATCGTAGATGCAGTAGAAAAACATTTTGGTAAAGAATCTTATGTAACTTATTATGGGGATACCACCAATGAAGAAAGACAAAATGCCATTAAACAAATACAAGATCCAAATAGTACAGTTAGATTTATTATTGGTACACCCCAGACAGGTGGATATGGAATTACACTAACAGGTGCTAATACCATGATTTATTATGCTAATGGTTATGATTATGAAAAAAGAATTCAATCAGAGGCTAGAATTAACAGAGCAGGTCAAACTAGAAAAATGACTTATATTGACATTATTGCAGAAGATACAGTAGATGAAAAAATTGTAAAAGCTCTTAGAAATAAAATGAACATTGCCACTAAAATAACAGGAGATGAGTTAAGACAATGGATTTAGTTATTGCATTAATAATGGTGGTGTCTCCAACGGAATATTATTTAAAAGAAATACCTATTCATGAACCTTGCCAAACATGGTTTGAAAGAAACATATACCATGATAGCAAACATAATAACCATTATATTAATGGTGAAATTACTATGGGATATCTTTGTAAGGAAGGAAAGAGTGGGAAATAAATTCCCACTCCTCCAATGTATAAGGTAACATTATTTTACTTTAATTTCCTGAGCTTTGATAGCTTCTGGTTCATTAACACCTAATTTAACTGTTAATACACCATCTTGCATTTCAGCTTCATTTACAACAACGTCATTTCTTAATGAGAATTGTTTAAAGAATTTTCTGAATGCTAAACCTTTTTCGACATATTCTTTTTCTTTGTCATCTACTTGACCAGAAACAGTTAATATACCGTCAGTCAATTCAACTTTAACATTCTTTTTGTTAAAGCCTGCAAGACCTAGTTCGATTCCATATTCGCCTTTTCCATATTTTACTACATTGTAAAATGGAAATGATTGAGCTTTTGATAAACTATCAAATATAGAATCAAAAGTATCACCGAATACTCTAGTTGAATTATTCCAAACATCCTTTTGGAATTTATTTATTAAATCTAATGCTGTCATATTATCCTCCTTATGTTAAGCAAGTTTAATAGGCCACAATATTGTGCGCCTGCAACATATATAGGGGGTACCTGAGTATTGTCAAGGGGTGGTTTCGTTAATCCTAGGGCTTATATGGAAGACTTTTTTACAAGGATTTACTTGGAATTTGTATATGTGCTAGTTTTTTGCCTTTATTTGATCCGTTCTTAATAGTGTATCCTGGACCATCTTTATTAATATCAACTTCTTTTCTTGTTCTTAATAATAATTTTTCTTTTGCTTCTTTTTGTTTTTGTTCATGATTTTTTGCAACTAAATCTTTTAATCTATCTTTATAAACATGGTATCCACCGCCTACATCTGTTAAATCATTTTCTCTATCTAAAAATTTATAATCTATTTTAGTAATATCAAAATCTCTTTGTATTAATCTACAGATTTTTTCTGGATCAAACTCACCACAACTATAAACATCAAATTGCATTAACGCTGGATTTGGTTCATCCCAAACATGCATGACAATATGCGAAGTTTCTATGATAGCAGCTCCAGTAATTCCTCTGTTACCAGGTACATCATGGTACACAACATAAGGACCCATTAATACTTTCATATTAATAAATTTAATAAAAGCATGTAACCAAGTTGTTAAAAACTCTGTGTCCATAGGAGGACTCACTGCTTCTGCGCGAATGATTAAATGTTTATGAACTAATACTTCACCCGCCATGTATTTCTCCTTTATTTAAAACTCATTAAGCCAATGATGGCAATAACTAAAGCTGATAATCCACCCACTACCCACCAGGTAGTAGTACTAAAGTTTCTATCTAATTTTTGATGTAAGTTAACAATATGACCTTCAAACTTATCTAATTTATTTTCTACTCTACAAATATCTTTAGCAAATTCGTCATGACCTTTTTTTAAACCCTCTATGTGACCATAGATAGCTATGATGTGCTCGCCTTCAGTTTCTGGGTTCTTACCGTTTGCCATAATAATTTCCTAATAGACTACTTAGGCCCCCTTGTAAATAATTAACTCTTCCTCCATTTTGAAAAGTTTTTTTATATTGTATTCCAGCTTGGGGTTCTTTAGTATCAACATTATATTTTAAAAACCCACTTAATCCATCTTTAGAATCATATCCAATACCTAAAGAACGTTGTATATCTTTAAATTTATATAGAAAATCTCCAAATTTCATACGGTTATCAATAATACCAAGTTCTCCTAAAATCTTCCATTTGTCATCTAAAGGAAGGTTGCCTTTAATAATACTTTCAAACACCTGAGTTTTTACTGGTCCTTGACTACTGGTGGTGTAATTAATATTAGGCTCAATATATTTTAATTGATTGGTAGGTTCAGTTCCTTCATTAAAATTAACTCTTCCTCCATAAGCATATCCATCTCCACCATCTCCAGCTCCATCTGCACCTCCGTCACCTCCGTCACCTCCGTCACCGCCATCATCTCCACCTATACCAACGGAAGCATTAGCAGCATCTGTTGCTGCATTATTTGCAGCTTCTGATCCCATGTCTCCTGTATCCGTACCCATTCCAGTTCCTGTAGAACCACTTCCTCCAAGTCCTAATGCATTTGCAATACTTTGCACTGCTTGATTAGCTAGACTATTTGGATTTGCTATAGACATTGCAAATCCCATTGCAGGATTAATTGCACTCATAACAGCACTTAAAGCCATTTGTCCAAGATCTGACATAGTACTGGTTATTCCTGTACCTGTAGCAGGAGATACACCTGTTATTCCTGAACCCATTGAATCACCATCTGCTCCACCTTGATTTATGGTTGGTATTGGCTGTTGAACATTAAGTGTTTGAATGCCTTCTAAAGGTTTAGTGAAACTTTGTTGTAAATAGTATTTATATAATTCATCAAAAGTCATATTATTTTATCCGTTTGGAAACGCTATCTTAAATCTAGGGTCCTGTAAAATATTATATTGCTGGCCTAGAGTTGGTTGTTGCTGTACTGCTGACACATTACCTTGACTAAAATCAGGAGTAGGTAAAGAAGGAGCTTGTCCTGTTGAAGGTTGAAATAATTTGCCACCGGTCGGAAGTCTTCTAACTCCAGGTAAAGTAGGTCTAAATACACTATCAATACGATCTGATAATTCATCCATCGGACTATTTAATTTAAAATAATCTAAAGAAAATTTAGTGTTATCAAATAAATCAGTTAGTCTATCTACATTTCTTTGTAATCGAATAGATGCAGATAAATTTTCATTAGCTACTCGTCTAATCAAAGAATCAAAACGTTCTTGAGAATAATTAGGCACTTTAAATTCACCTCTCATTAATCGCTCTGTTTCTGTTTTATTCTTTAATCGATCTTGAACTAAAGTTTCAATTTCAAATTCATCTAACCCTAAATTTCTAGCATCACGGATAGTATTGTACATTTTAGTTTGAGAATCATAAGATTCCATTACATAAGTTTTCCAAGAGGACAAAGCATTCTCAGGACTAATATTTGCTGAATAAACTGTTCTTGCAAATTTACCTCCAATGTTTTGTTTGTCTTTAGAATAAGAAGATAAAATAAATGGCATACTAGCAAGAGGTTTTACTTCTTGCACACGAACACCTGACATAATAGCTGTAATTTCATCTAAAGTATTTCTAGCTGTTCCAGCATCAGTAAATTGTCCTGTTGCTCCTTCCCATACTCTTCTCGCCTGAGTGAAAGCACCCGGTTCTAATCCACCAATAATATGATTTAAACTTTTAGATATTTTAACACTATTAGGATCACCTGGATAATATATTCTAGAACCATTTACAGACTCACCTCCTCTTAAAGTTACATCCGTAATTCTTTCAGTACCAATAGATTCTGAAATAAATGGCGAAAAGAATTCATATAATGCACCAGGTCTTCCTGTAACTGGATTTCCAACTAAGGCACTAAACACAATATCATCTGCCGTATCCTTGGTCAGTGATCCATCTGCCATAGCTCCGATGACAGCATTAAATGGTCTAACTAACGAATCATATGGATTAGAATAAGAAAAATTAAAATACTTAAATCGTCCTTGTCTATCTGGTGCAGATAATGGAATTAAAGTTGCATTTTTTTCATATACAGGAACAAAAGATCTTTGTGCTGCTTTCATTTTTTCATCATCCACTCCTGTTACAAACTCAGCTGTTTTTTGTACCACAGTTCCAATTCCACCTAATGTAGCAGAAGCCCCAATAACTCTTCTTGCTCCCATCTGTCTTATATATGGATTGGTACTAGTTAATTCTCTAGCACCTAATTGTAATACGTTAGCAGATGTTCTTAAAATTTCAGCTGGAAAGGCTATGAAATTACCAAGGGGTAAGTTTCTAATCGCTTGAATTATTTGTGGAACTTTTGAATAAGTCGGAATAGTATTGGTCACTAGATAAGCAGATACATCTTTTAATGCTTCTTCTGCTGTTTTTGCTTGACCTGTATAAATACTATTTGGAATAAAATCTTCTTTAGCAACAGTTCTGTACCAATCCTTAATATTTTCTAGTACTAAATCATCTGATCCACTTTTTAATCCTCGTGCTGCTTGTGCCGGGTTTACATAACCAAAAGCATCTTTTAATGCAGATTGATAAAATTTATCTGAATAAACTTTCCATAAGTTATCACCTCCTTGATATATATCCACGAATTTTTTAACAGTTGGATTATTCATAAAAGATTCCAAACTTAACACACCATCTTTTGCTTTATTTAAAATACCTCTAATTTCATTAGTTTGAATGTTTTGATCAATAACTCCTCGTTTGATCATATCTTCTATTTCAGCATTTAATTTAGGTAGATTTGTTTTAGCGCCTTGAAAAATATCTTCCGCTACTAATTTCCAGGAATCAGATAAAGAAGCTCTGCTTCCGATTAATCCACTCATTAATGGAAAGAAAGAAGCTGTAGATACGTTTCTTATCTGTGTCATGGGAGAGAATATAGTTTTAGCAATTTGAGCTCCAGCTTTTACTGTCATAAGTGATTTATATCCCCAGAAATCAAAAAAGTTATCAAAAGCAACTTTAGTTTCAATTAGAGCATTAGCTATTTCTGGAAATGTGTATAAAGTTTCGTTGTTTGGTTTAAATAAAGAACTGGTAAAAGCCACGTCTGTTTCTCCCGTTGCTTTATTATATTGAGCTTGGATAGGTCGCAAAGTAGGTTGAATAGCTTGGTCAGCTTTTGTAAATAAAGCTCCTTTGTCTTTTAAAATTTGTTCTACTTGATCAAAATAATTTTTTGAATAGTATTGTTTGGCTTGATACATAACGGTATCTATTAAAGCGGATTCATAATCTTTATTTACTATCTTTGAATTTCTCTCTTGATTTAAAAAACGTTTAATAGCATCTGGAAAGGTTTCACCTGGTTTTAATAAACTAGGTTTCATAGCTTCATCTGTTTTTAAAATTCTAGCGATTCTTGTAATAAACTGTTCTGGATCAACTGTTGCTCTAATTGATGCAAATTTAATTTCTTTTAAAAGTTTAGTACTGTATGCAGTTAATGCTTTATCAAACTCAGGTCCTGATGTTTGACCTTTTGCTAATCTAGCAACTGCTTCTTTATAATCACCATTTTTTAATACAACCTGTTTTACTGACTCAAGAGCTTTACTACCAATAGGACCTGTGATTGGATCAAAATCAAAAGATTTATTATTAAATGCGGCAAATCTTTGTTTTAAAAAACCATCTGCATTGGCTTTTAAAGCGTCAGCTAATTCTTTAAAAGAATTATTAGGATCTGCAGCAAGTAGATTATAGTAACGATTATTACTTTTAATTAATATATCTTTAAGTTCTTTTGCTTCATTTCGTACAGATGGATGAACTTTTTCTAATGCTTTAGATATATCTTTTCCTTGCGCTACTAAATAATCAAATATATTATTTTTTTCACTTATTAATGTATCCATGACATTGGTATAGTTTCCGGTACGATTTACCTTAAACATAGCTTGATCGTAGATATTTATTTTAAAATTTCTAGCTATGTTCAATAAAGTTTCATTAATTTTTTCTTGAGTTCTTTTTAAAGTTTTAACTTCAGCTTGGACACCCATATCTACTTCACTTTGAATTTTTTTAATTTCAGGAAATTGAACATCTCCTGTAGAAGTAAATTGTCTCTTTACATTATCTAATTTTTTTAAAACTCTTTCAGTAAAGGTTCCAGATTGCATATCAAAACTTTTCCATTCACTTACCGGAGGTAATCCTGTCTTGTCGTAAGCTTTTTGTAATAAATTTCCTCCTTTATCAATAATATCTGATGCTAAAGACTTAGTTCCTTTTCCTGCAATAACTTGAGATAGTGGATTTACTACTGCCTTATCCAAAAGATTTAAAGTTCCACCTACAATAGGAGACACTACTTTTGCTGTTGGTACAAGTCCATATTTATATCCAAGAGTTCCAACAGTTGGTAATAAAGGAATTGCTCCTCCTATTACAGCACCCTCAGCACCAAATTTTAATTTTCGTTTAAGTACCTCAGCAGCTCTTTCTCTTCCATCCAAAGAATCGATATCTACCGATTCTGTTAGACCTAACATTTCTGATAAAGGCTGTTGTTCGCTCGTTGAAACTGCAAAATCAGAAACTCCACCAATAGCTCCAAAATACCCGGCTCTTCTTACTAACTCTGCTCCTTTAGATAAACCTGGTTTAGCTAAACTAGTAACTTGTGCTCCTTTAAGAACTTTTAATCCACCACCAATTTTACTTGCAACACCTAAAGGTAAACCAAATTGAACTAAAGTCTGTACTACTTCTCCTATTCCTGTTTTCGCATCTGGAGTCCATTTTTTAAAGATGTTATCAATAGTTTTGGTAACATTGGTATCAAAGGCAAGATCAATAGGTATAGCACCTAATGTTAATAATCCTTGTACGGCATCACTAAGACCGCCAACGGGAGCTCTAACAATGTCTGCTATATAATCACCAAACCCTAATTCTTCAGGTACCGGTTTAACTTCTTCTTGGACAACAGAACTAAATAAATCTCCCCCAAGAGCTATGTCTAAACCAAGGTTTCTCTCAGCCATAGGATATTATCCTTTCGCAGGCGGCAATACTAGATTAACCCCATACTTAACATTAAAGTTATTTATATCTTGTTGTGTTCGAATATACGCAAACTCTTGTAAAGCTTCTTCACTATTAGCAATCAACTGAACAATATCGTCTGTGATTTCTTTTGGTAATCTATTTCTTAATTCTGTAAAAGATAATTTTTCTACTGTTTTAGTTGGAAACTCATTTGAATCACCTGGTATATTTTGAGATTCTAAAGTAGTATCCATTTCAGTTCCATTAGCATAATTAACTCTTCCACCTTTTGCTAATGCTAATTTATCAAATCCAATTATTTGACCAATTCGTTTAAGAGTATTTAATTCTTTTGTTAGATTCCCTAATTGTGTAGTTTCTTCATCAGTTAATTTTTTCTTTTTTTGAAGTTCACTAATTTGTGCTTCTAAGGAAGGTATTCTTAATCTATTTTTTTCATAAATATCATAATAAGATTTCATTTGAAGAATACCTAATGTATCTTCCTTCTTCAATTGATCTGTTAAAATGTTCATTTCTTTTTTCTCTTGTTCAGTTAATTTACTTGGATCAACTGCTTGTAACTGAGATAACCTTTGAATTAATTTACCTGCACCTGGTAATTCTGCTGCTTTAAGTCTAGTTAAATCTTCTTCTTTAATAGTTTTGTATGCAAGTAATCTAGCAGCTTTTTTATCTTCTGCTTTACGTTTAACTATCTTATCCGCACCCTTAACTGCATAGTTAATTTTATCAGATATATTACCACCTTGTTTTAAAGCATCAGATATTAATAATAAAGCTTGTCCTTTATCTAAATCTTCATCTTTTAATAACTGCATAATTTCATCAGCTTCTTTTTGATATCTAGATCGTTTATCTGCTTCTTGATAAGTAGTATCTGTTTTTTCTCCTACATTTTTATTTACAGAATTGTTAGCTGCATTATTAACTACAATATCTTCTTCATTATAATCATACTCTTCCATACGACCACCATCTGCAGGAGGTTGTGGTTTTGATCCTAGATATTTAGCTGCTTCAGCTAATTGTTCTTCTGTAGCTGCTTCACCAGACATACCAATTATATCATCTGCCTTAGTAGCTTCAGGACCATATAGAGATGCGGCCATCATAGCAGGAGGAATAAAAGGAGCTGCCATTAAAGCAGTAGGAGATGAAGATAAATATCCAATTCCTCTTCCTAAATTAAAAGCACCTGATTTTGCATAAGGCATAATTCTATTAGCAAGATTAGTTAAACCTGTGTATCCACGGAATTTTGATAAGAAATCTCTTCCTCTAGTTCCTACATTAGAAAACCTTTGTCCAATATTTTGTAATTGTTGATTTCTTGCTGTAGCACCTTGAGCTTCTAACATAGCAGTTCTCTCAGCTTGTGTAGGCATTGGAAAATAACCACCTGCAGCTTTAACTCTAGGTTCCACATGAGACATGATCCCTGTTCCTTGGGTCGGACCACCACGTTTAAACATCGGTCTTTTAAATACGTTATACATTATTTAAATAAACTCCCTAATCCATAAATACCAACAGCGCTAGATAAAGCTTGACTTAATGGTCCAGCAGTCGGTTGATCAGGGGCTTGAGTCGTTCTATATACTTGAGGTTGACCGGATAGTATTTGACCAATCCCTGAACCTAAAAATTGTAATCTATTATAAGGCTCATAAGCAGCCATCTGTTGTCCTTGAGCCGCAGCATCAAGAATCGCTTGTTGATAAGCAAGGTTAGAAGTTCCTGCTGCTCCTAGTTGTTGAATTTGTGATTGTGCTAAAGAAGGTTGTAGAGAAGCAAGACCTGCTTGTTGAGCTTGTGCCTGAGCTGCAGCTTGTTGAGCTTGAGCAAATCCTTGTGATCTTAATTGTGCTTCTAATAGTGCTCTATCTTGTAAACTCTGTGCAGCAAATTCTCCTTGAGCGATTTGTCCTCGACCTTGGCCAAAGGCACCTTGTGCAACTTGAGTTCCTGCTAATTGTTGTTGAGCAATTTGTCTTTGTTTATCAAATTCTGCAAGTGAAGTACTAATAACTTCTTGTTGATAAGGAGACATAAACTGCTGGTAAGCAGTTGGTCCAGAGTAAGCTGCCGCTTGTTGTAAGAAAGGTTGATAACCTGCAACACCAGTTCCTGTTCCAATTCCAGTAACCGCTCCTGTGGTTGGATCAAATTGTAAAGCACCAAGACCAGCTTGTGTTGCTGCTTGTTGTTGTGCTGCTTGAGTTAATACGTTTTGTCCTGCAACGGTTGGTGCAAACTTACTTGTATCAATTGGTTGAGCTGTTAGTTGTGAAGTTAAATCTATAAACTTTTCACCAGCTGCTTCTAAATACGGGGCTTGTCTTGTTATCTGAGTTGTTTCAGCCATTATACTACTTGTCCTTCAAGTTGTTTCATTAGTGCATACATTTTTTGCGCACCTTTATTAACGCTTCCTCCGCCTGCAGCTCTGACTGCATCTGCGGTAAATACGAATTCATTATTAGATAACATCGCTGGGATATCATCTGCTTTTTCTTTTACACCAATTGGTGGTATAAATCCACCTGTATTTCTTAAATCCATTTCTTTTACGCCAGCTTGATTTTGTCTAATAGGTATTTCTGAACCCATAGCATAAGCTTTTCTCATATCCATAATTCCACCATCTTTTTTACCAAATAAAGTTTTAACAAATTCTTTGAGAATAACAGCGTCTTTTAAGTTTGCTGCTGGGTTATCCATGATAGCTTTTGCTTCAGGAATACTCTTACCTAATTCTTTATAAGCAGATGTTCCTTTTCCTCTTCCAGCTAAGGTTCTAATAATTGCAGTTTTTTCAGCAGAACTAAAAGTTGGAACACCTCTAGACATAATTTTAGCTAGTCCAGGTGCAAGGGCTAAAGCGCCAAGACCTAATTGACTTTCTAAGTCATCTTGTAATGGATTAATAGATACAATCTTACTCGCTAATTTATCATAAGGATCATCGCTTCCATCCTTATAACCAATTCTTCCACCATCTTTTTTACTCATTAATAATCTAATTTCATCTTGAATTTGTTTTCTATAATCGTCATCAATATTTGGATCTTCTAATAAAGCCATTAATTGAGCTACTCTATTATTACTCATTCCGTTTGCAAATCCAACTCTTCCTCCAGTAGCAAAAGATCCTTCTGTACTAGTTCTGTATCCAGTCATAGATTTTTCTAAATCTTCTCTCATTCCAGGAGAAATACCTAATTTTGCATTTGAAAAACCTTCAGCTTGGTTTTTAAGAAACTTTTTTATTTTTTCTATAATATCATCTTCCTCATCTTCTTCTTTAGTCAAAGTAATACTTGGTATACCTTTTGGATCAGACCCATAAGCAAATCCAACTCTACCACCAGATGCTTTTTTGGTAATACCAAAAGATTCTGGAGTTAGGATTTGTGAATAATAGTTTTTCCATCTGTCTCTATCCGCATCATACATAGCTTTTGTATATTGTTCTTCTTCTGCAACTAGATCTGCTTCTTTAGCAGCTTTTTGTGCTTCATAATAACTCATACCACCTGCAATAGTTGCGCCTACTGCTAGTTTATCTATTTCCCTAGATCCATCTTTAGCTTTTGTTGTATAAATATCAGTTAATGCCTTACCACCTAACTCTTTTAATGCAGATGTACTCTTATTCATATCTCCAGAAATAATATCCTTAAATAAATCGCTATAACCTCTCTCTGTAATTTTATTAGTTAAAGTACCACTTTGATCAATAGTTTGTTTAGCTAAAGCATCTAAAGCCGCTTGATTCTGTGCCGCGGTTCCTGATACAATTTGACCGGATGTTGTAATTGATCCTGGTTCTAGAGGTAGTGCTTCAGTTGCAAAGTCAGTGGGTAAATAAGTTGTTCCAGGTTGTCCTGGTTGTACAAAAATAGAATCTTTTGCTATTCCTGGGTCTACTACGTTTTGTGTTGGTGTTCCACCAAACATTTGATACTGACCTAATTGTAATCCTGTTTGAGTTCCGATCGGAGAACTAAATAAACTTCCTAAACCACCAAATGATGCTGCAGGATTATATCCTGCAAATGGATTAATACCTTGTTGAAGACCTGCTCCACCTAAAAATCTTGCTAATTGTCCACCACCGTAAGTAAGAAGACCAGATTTTAAAGAAGAACCTATGCTACCTGTTTGATCAAAACCACCAATACCAGACATTGCTCCTGCTAATAAAGGATTAAATGGTGCAACAAAAGGTGCAGCTTTAACAGCTATTTCTGATATCTCATTAGGAATAATATTTCTTACAAACTTTTTAAGCTTGCTTCCTAAACCAAATTTACTTCTAGGAGTTAATGATAAAATTCCTCCCCCTGCATATAATTGTCTGTTCATTTGCATTCTGCCAATAGCCATAGTTAAATATTATATTATAAAAGAGCAGGGAATGAAACCTGTAAAAGTGTTAATTTACTTGATTTCTTTTGAAACGTCAATCTTTTTTAGGTTGGCTTTCATATCTACCATAAGATTACCTTCATAGCGATATTCTCCTACATGAACGATATTATCTAGTACATAGAGATAGCATTTTCCGCCTATTTGAGTCCATCGTTTACAGAAACCAAAATCTTCTCCATAATATCGTTTTGTTTCTGGTTCGTGATACGTGTCAAAAAAATTATAATAATAAGGTTTTTTATCTTCTACTCCATTAATAATAGTAGCTTGATCAATTTTTAATTGTGGATAGGCTTGAATCATTTTTTCAAATACCTGTCGTTTAATTAACATACATCCCGTAGGCGCATGAGAGACTTCCATAATACCTTGATCTACCGATATTTTATCTTGATTATCTAATTTAATAGGCCAAGTATATCCCATTTTAGACATCATATTAGGATCCATCATATCCATACGATCTTTCGTTCGATTATATATTTTTCCCCAATCAATAGACTTTAACGGATAAGGAGCAGCAATAACTTCTTTATCTGCCGCAATCATTTTAAATATAGTCTCTGCATTAAAATCAATATCAGAATCAATAAATAAAAAATGAGTATAACTATCTTTAGATTCCATAAAATTAGATACACATAAATTTCTCCCTTGAGTAACTAAAGAAGATTTTAATAAAGAAAAAGAAACCATAATTCCTCTTACCATACATTCTTGTTGTAACTTTAATAAAGATTGAGTGTAATGAATAGAACATTCACTATGAACTGGAGTAGCTACGAATAAAACAATTTTACTGTTTATAGAAGTGGGTTGAGTATTTACCCATATAGGTTTACGTGCGTCTTGCATTCAAGGCTCCTGTTAAAAAGTTAGTCCAGGCATTTCCTTGCTTGGTCCAGTTATAATAATTATTAGCGTAATTAATTTGAGTCTCTAAATGTTTTTGAACACCTGGTTCATATAATTTACCAGCCGCAGCTTCTATAGCAAAAGCAAAATTTTTAGCTAAATTAATATACGAAGGTTGATATGGAATATAAGAACTAAACTCAGCGCATGTCTCAAATAGAGCTCCATAGTTAGTTGTAATTAAATACAATCCGGCTGCCATTGCTTCTAATGCAGAAATACAAAAAGTTTCTTCCCAGATGTTAGGATAAGCAAATATATCGTACTCATGTAAATGTTCTTTAATATACTCGTTAGGTTTATATCCAATATAAGTAACATTAGGAAGCTGTCTTGCTTGTTCATACAGATCTTTATATTGATCATCGTTTGCATCCTTAAAAGATTGTCCATACACTTCACAAGAAGAATATACATCTAAATGAATATTAGGATTCTTAATGTACTGCATAGCAGCTAATATTACATTTAAACCTCTCCATGGAGTGGGATGAAAGATGAGTTTAATTTTATCTGATTTAGTATATAAATCTCTAGCTTTAATATTATCAATACCATTCTTAATAACTAAAGATCTTTCACAAGGAATATCAAACATCATTCTAAATTTTTCGTAATTCCAATTACTATTAAATACATACCAATCATATTTTTTATGATTGTCTTTATTATTAAACCAAGGTGCTAAATTAGGCTGATCGTATGAATTCTTTTGCCAAAGAATATTTAATTTAGTTGGATGTAAAGGTATTTTTTCTGGAACAGAAGTTGTAATTTGAACTTGATCTAATAATTGTGGATCTACATACTTTCTTAAATATTCAAACTGTAACTCAGTTCCACCTCTCGGTGCTTGCATTATTTCCTTCCCATTACTTTCTGTAATAAATCTAAACCTTTATTTGTTATTTTTACGGTTGTATCTACTGCTAAATCATCTTCTTGATGGTGCTGTAAAAATTCTTCTTTGGTGGAATAAGTTTTATTGGTAGACTTACTTCTAAAAGTTTGTGTAGTTATATTCTCTATTTCTATTCTATCCATTCTGATCTTCTCTGCTAATTTCTAAAATTGCTAGTGTAGCACTTATAGCAGATGTGTTAGAACTTTCAAGTTTTATAGAATCACTTTCTTCCAATATAATAGGTCCTTTGGCCAGGTTACATATAGTAGGGCCCGAGATAGCAGCAAAGGCTATTTCAAAATTAGTGGTCACGGAAGAATCATAAACATAAGCTTTTACATTTTTAGATCCTGATTCATTGGTCACTTGTATATTTTGTATAATAGCATTGGCATTAGAAGGACAGGTGTATACTGTCACAGCAGCTGTGGTACTTGGATCATAGAATGCGTTTTTATAAAAATTTGCCATTATGTTAAATCATACCATTTTAATA
>Ga0222713_10001873_pt1 | contig 22967 bp, 21 predicted proteins | sample C33_649DmetaG_FD_165061 | JGI IMG/M metagenome (GOLD analysis project Ga0222713, IMG submission 165061) | Estuarine water microbial communities from San Francisco Bay, California, United States - C33_649D | ecosystem: Environmental > Aquatic > Marine > Unclassified | place: USA: California...
TCGTTGATGAAATCGTCGCAATCAAGAAAGAGTGCGGTGGTCGGGCTCACCTCAAGGTAATACTTGAGACGGGAGAGCTTGTCACTTACGACAATGTCCGACGTGCCTCTTACCTTGCGATGATAGCCGGAGCAGATTTCATCAAGACTAGTACTGGGAAAGTCACTCCAGCAGCTACTACACCCGTTGTTCTAATCATGTTGCAGGCAGTCCGTGATTTCTTTGACCGAACGGGAATTCAAATCGGAGTGAAACCTGCGGGTGGGATAAGGACAAGTAAAGATGCCATCAAACAACTAGTCCTAGTCAATGAAATCGCAGGACCCGAGTGGCTAAACCCCCGATATTTTCGCATTGGCGCAAGTGCCCTGCTCAATGACCTCCTGATGCAAAGAATGAAGATGCGTGACGGCTACTATGCGAGCAGTAATTATGTATCAGTCGAGTAGTTTGAACGAAAGGGGCAATCTGTGACGGAAAATGTAAACCCCTTCGCCTATGCACCAGCCCCCGAATCACGTGAGTTGGTTTCGATTGAGACAAGTTATGACCTCTTCATCAATGGAAAGTTTGTGGCGCCAAAATCGAAAAAGCGTTTTGTCACAATTAATCCTGCTACGGAAGAGGTGCTGAGCAAGATTTCCCTGGGCGGAAAAGATGACCTCGACCTTGCGGTGAAAGCAGCAAGACGTGCTTACGAGAGTGTCTGGTCGAAACTGCCAGGAAAGGAGCGAGGCAAGTACCTCTATCGCATCGCCCGCTTGATGCAAGAGCGCGCTCGTGAATTTGCAGTCCTGGAAACTCTAGATAATGGAAAACCCATTCGAGAGACGAGAGATACCGATATTCCTCTTGCGATCCAACATTTCTTCTATCACGCAGGCTGGGCGGACAAACTTGAGTTCGCTGGAAACGGCGCTAACCCGCGAGCACATGGAGTCGTCGGCCAGATCATCCCGTGGAATTTCCCACTTCTCATGCTGGCATGGAAAGTCGCTCCTGCACTCGCCACCGGAAACACCGTCGTCCTCAAACCTGCAGAGACGACTTCACTCACTGCGCTTCTCTTCGCCCAAATCTGTATCGATGCCGAGCTTCCTCCAGGAGTCGTCAACATAGTCACTGGTGACGGAAGCACAGGAGCATCACTCGTTGCACATAACGGGGTGGACAAATTCGCATTCACCGGGTCGACCGAAGTCGGTAAGGCAATCAATCGATTACTTGCATCTAGCGGTAAACCAGTCACTCTAGAACTTGGTGGCAAAGGTGCAAATATTGTCTTTGAGGATGCAGCAATAGATCAGGCAGTGGAGGGAATAGTCCAAGGAATCTTCTTCAATCAGGGCCATGTCTGTTGCGCTGGATCAAGGCTCTTAGTCCAAGAGAATATCCACGACCATCTCATCGAAAAGCTAGAGCGGCGAATCGAAAAGATCCGCGTCGGCGATCCTATGGATAAGAACACCGACCTGGGAGCGATTAATTCCAAAGAGCAACTGCAGAAAATAATCGAGTTGACGCAATCTGGAGAGATTGAAGGTGCCAAAGCGTGGCAACCTGATTGCGCGCTTCCTTCACGTGGATTCTGGTTCCGGCCAACAATCTTCACCAATGTCTCTGGTGCACATCGAATCGCTCGAGAAGAGATCTTCGGTCCAGTCCTCTCAGTTCTCACTTTCCGTACGCCACAAGAGGCGATTGAGAAAGCGAACAACACCCCTTACGGTCTCGCTGCAGGAGTGTGGAGCGAGAAAGGATCACGCCTTCTTTGGGCAAGTCGCGAATTAAAAGCAGGAGTCATCTGGGCGAACACCTACAACAAATTCGATGCTGCGAGCCCCTTTGGTGGTTACAAAGAATCTGGTTGGGGTCGTGAAGGCGGAAGACATGGACTTCTTCCTTATCTCACTCATTCATCCACTCCCCGAGTGAAGCCGAGTAAGGGGGTGCGAAAGTGAGTAAAGATCGTATAGATGTGAAGAAGACTTACAAACTATTCATCAATGGCGCATTCCCACGCAGTGAATCGGGAAGGTCCTACCCAATCTATCGCAAAGGTTCGAAAGTCTTACTTGCACAACCAGCACAGGCGTCACGGAAAGATCTTCGCGATGCGGTACGCGCTGCTCGCGAAGCTCGATTGAAGTGGCAGAGTGCAACCGCATACAACCGAAGCCAGATTCTCTATCGCATCGCTGAGATGATGGAAGGTCGGCGCTTGCAATTTGTCGAAGAGATTATGGCGCAGGCTTCTCTTACCAAGAGCGTTGCCGAGAAGGAAGTGAGTGAGGCGATAGATCTCTGGGTTTGGTACGCCGGATGGTGTGACAAAGTCGGCCAGATTTCTGGTGCAAACAACCCGATAAATGGTCCGTTTTATAACTTCACAAGCCCCGAGCCAATCGGCGTCGTCGGAGTCTTCGCAGAATCAGATTCCTCATTACTCGGTCTAGTCCGTGCAATGGCGCCAGCTTTGGCGGGTGGCAATACCGTTGTGGTTCTGGCAAGTGAGAGATATCCACTCTCGGCAATCACATTGAGCGAGGTGATCGCTACCTCCGATGTCCCAGCTGGCGTCATCAATATTCTCACCGGTATCAGGAACGAACTGACCCCTTGGCTTGCATCGCATATGGAGGTAGATGGTCTTGATATCTCAGGTGAGAAATCAAGAAGGGTTGAGATACGAACCCTGGCAACCGAAAACCTTAAACGTGTCGCGGATTTCGGTTCCTCAACTTCTCCGAATCGCATCCTGGCGCTTATGGATCAGAAGACTATCTGGCATCCAATTGGGATTTAGCTCTAACTTGCAGCTTCAGCAACTTCGGCAAAACGTGGCTTGATAACGCTTTCGATTATCTCAAGGCGATCCTCAAATGGAATAAATGCACTCTTTAGCGCATTTATGGTCACTCTTTGAAGATCTGCGAAGTTCCAATTGAAGTGCTTCACACACTGGGTCATCTCATGAGTCATCGAAGTCGCGCTCATAAGACGGTTATCAGTATTGAGAGTTACTCTGAATCGCAGTCTATTGAGTATGCCGATTGGATGATCCGAATAACTTGAGGCCGCACCAGTTTGTAAGTTCGAGGTCGGGCAGAGTTCAAGTGGAATTCGTCGATCACGAACATACGCAGCGAGACGACCAAGTTTTGGCTCTCGTCCGGTCAAGTCGATGTCATCGATGATCCTGACGCCATGGCCAAGTCTTTCTGCACCGCAAAGTTGAATTGCTTCCCATATCGAGGGCAGGCCATATGCCTCCCCGGCATGGATCGTGAAATGTGCGTTCTCTCTTCGAAGATAGTCAAAGACCTCTTGTTGCAGAGTCGGTGGAAAGCCATCTTCAGGGCCAGCGATATCAAAACCGACTACACCTTTATCTCGAAACGCAACCACCTGTTCCGCTGCCTCACGCGATCTATCGTTCTGACGCATGCCACAGAGAAGTGATTCAACTCGGATCTCATTTCCTTCACTTCGCGCCTGCTCCATTCCCTCACGAAAACCTTCGACCGTCTCGCGAACCACATCGGTAAGTGTCATCGAACCTAGCGTGAATAACTCTGGTGCACCTCGAACTTCTGCGTAGACCACACCATCTCGGGCGAGATCGAGGGCACATTCACGGGCAACTCGGCGCAACGCCTCTGGTCGTTGCATCACTGCGATGGTGTGATCGAAAGTCTCGAGATAGCGCACTAGTGATTTTGAGTTACAAGCATCTTCAAACCACCGGGCCAACTCATCAGGATTTTCCGTTGGTAATTTGTCGTAACCAATCTCCTTAGCCAACTCAATGATCGTCGCTGGGCGAAGTCCACCATCTAGGTGATCATGCAAGAGGGCCTTAGGCAGAAGCTTTATCGAATCCGGTTTCGGGGTCTTGGCAAGATTTGGATTCGCCTGAATTGAGGCAGATAGAGCTACTTCGCGACGGTCACCCACGCCTTACTACCTCAACTCTCGAGGACCAAATGCCCACGGAAGAAGCGAGCCAAGCGTTTGTGGTCCGGATGGAGTTTGAATCAATAATTCATTACCACCGAACTCAAAAAGCAGTTGTCTGCATCGGCCGCAAGGTTGTAGTGGATTTCCCTCAGCATCGACGCAGGCCACTGCTACAAGTCTTCCACCCCCTGTTGCATGCAAATCTGAGACCATCCCACATTCAGCACAGAGTGTCACGCCGTAACTTGCGTTCTCGACATTACATCCAGCGACGATGCGACCATCATCGACAAGTCCGGCGACGCCTACTTTGAATTTCGAGTACGGTGCGTACGCTTTACCCATAACTTCGATGGCCCGCTCCTTTAAGAGCTGCCAGGGAATTTCACTACTCATGACCTAATCCTAACTTCAATATCTAGGGATTCTTTATCGGATTGGTTTTTGCCGGCTCGCAACATCATCAAAACTTCGCCTTCTCGCGCTTGAGACGGGCAATCTCTCTATCAATCGCCACCTTGTAAGAACGCGCCACGTCATTGTGATACTTGATGGATAGTCCCTGATTATAGAAAGTGTGGCGTTTACCAAAGACACTGTTCTTAGCATCTATTGAATCGAGTAAGTATTCACCGAGCACGGTCGTACGAATCGTCATATCCATTGCCTTTGTGATGTTTCGCTCTATAGAGAGTAAAAGGTGGGGTCTGGCGATTGCAAGCTTTAGATAGTACTGGTCTGGGACATTTCCTATGATCTTGATCTGTGAAATTCGATTTCGTTCCCGGTTGCGCTTGATCACCTCATTGAGAACAGCTGAATCCAAATTCCAAGTCGAGTAGATGACATCGGCCCCCTGATCCATAAGGACTTTGTAACCGGAAGGATCAGACGTGATTCCAATTTGAAATTGACCCTCTCTCGCTCCTTGAATTGCTCGTTTCTCCGCCGACCTGACTCCCGCCTCAAAATAGGGTCCCAAACGATTCATCTCTGGGGTATCGGTCGCCACATAGAGAACCCGCTTGGATCGCGATGCCAACGCCGCTGCAAATCCAGCTATATATGCCGATTGTTTCTCGTCAAAGACATGAGAGAAGACATTGAGGCCACTCACCGTTGCATCATTAATGATTGAAAACTCCAGATCTGGATACTCCTGTGAAACACGGCGTACTGCCTCCGCGTTCGCTGGTCCGATCGCAATCATCATGAAATAGCCACTTCGCGCCATCAAACGCAATCGATAAATCCGATCACCCACTGTCCCATCCGTTACCAACTCACGAACATTCGGCTCGTAGAGACCGTATTTCTTCTTCGCTATCGCCAGCGCCTTTCGAGCCGCATCGTTATAGGAGCCATCACCAGGACCCCCGGTATCAAAAAGAAGGGCGATCTTTCGATCTCGATTGATCTGATCAGCTTGGAGCGAAGCTGGCAATAATGTGAAGGAAAGTAGTAATACAAGTAGAAGTGAGAGTCGCTTAGAACGGGTCATGTTGTCGATGCACTCCCCAAACCTTGCGGAGTCGATCGCAAATCTCACCCACACTCGCCCCTCTGGTAATCGCGCTCTTCATTGCTGGCAAGAGGTTCTCGTCACTTAAGGCAACTCGTTCAATCTCATCGAGGCAAGCGCTTACTGCGACTTGATCTCTCGAAGCCTTTCGCTCGGCAAGGCGCGCACGTTGCGCTCGACCAATCTCAGCATCGATGACCATGAGCGGTGGCGATGCACTCGCGCCATCGGTGAATTCATTGACTCCCACGACTATTCGCTTCTTCGCATCAATCTCGTTAGCGATTTTGTAAGCAGTATCTTCGATCTGGCTTTTTTGATAACCATGTTCGATCGCGATGACGGCTCCGCCCATCTCATCAATCTTCCTAATCTGCTCCGAGATTTGTCGTTCGAGGTCATCTGTCATCTTTTCGATGAATTCTGCGCCACCAAAGGGGTCTACTCCCTCAGTGATTCCCGATTCGCTAGCAATCACCTGCTGGGTCCGAAGTGCCAACTGAGCTGCCTTTGAACTTGGCAATGCCAGGGCTTCATCAAATGAGTTGGTGTGAAGTGATTGAGTCCCACCGAGAACCGCGGCAAGGGCCTGGATTGTCACTCGAACGATGTTGACCTCAGGTTGTTGCGCAGTGAGTTGTACACCAGCGGTCTGGGTGTGGAAACGAAGCTGCATCGACTTTGATTGCTTTGCACCGAAACGTTCTTTCATGATCTTGGCCCAAACCCGCCTTGCCGCACGGAATTTTGCGACTTCCTCAAGGAAAGAAGTTCGCGATACAAAAAAGAATGAGAGTCGTGGCGCGAACTCGTCGACATCCATCCCCGCCTTCACCGCGGCATCAACATACGCAATGGCATTGCTCAAAGTGAATGCCACCTCTTGAACTGCATCCGCACCCGCCTCACCGATGTGATAACCCGAAATCGAGATCGTGTTCCACTTCGGCAAGTGAACCTTGCAATACTTGAAGATATCTGTGATCAATCGGAGCGAAGGCTGTGGCGGGAAGATATAGGTGCCACGGGCGATGTACTCCTTGAGAATGTCATTCTGTATCGTGCCTTGAAGGTTCTCTGCGCTGACACCCTTCTCTTCAGCAACAACTTGATACATCAAGAGCAATATCGCAGCCGGAGCATTGATGGTCATTGAGGTCGAGATCTCCCCTAGCGGAATCCCGTCGAATAGCTCTCGCATATCCTCAATCGTGTCAATCGCAACCCCGACTTTTCCAACTTCATCGACTGCTAGTGGATGATCTGAATCCATTCCCATCTGAGTGGGAAGATCGAATGCAACGGAAAGTCCTCCTGTGCCACGAGCCACCAATTCTTTGTAGCGTTGATTCGATTCAGCGGCAGTGCCAAAACCTGCATATTGTCGGATCGTCCATGGCTTGGATTGATACATCGTCGGATGTATCCCGCGAGTGAACGGAAACTCCCCGGCAGATTCCATGCTCTGATCCTTCGCGGAAGAACTCACTTCGAACCCTTTCGAGGAAGAAGTCCCAAATTCTTATAGACCTTAGCCAGGGTTGATTCGGCAACTACTTCCGCTTTCTTTGCTCCAGCCTCGATGATCTGGGCAAGTTCACTCTTACTCGCGAGGAGTTCCAAAGTTCGATTTCGAATCGGTGCAAAGTAATCCGCCACTACTTGAGCGACTGCTCCTTTGAAGTCGCCATAGCCTTTCCCAGCGAATTCTTGCTCAATGGCGCTATGTGGCTTACCGGTAAGACTCGAGAGAATTGTGATCAGATTGGAGATACCTGGTTTCTCGCCTTCATTGAAGATGATTTCGCGACCAGTATCTGTCACGGCGGATTTGATTTTCTTGATATTGATTGAAGGGTCATCGAGAATATCAATCACACCAGATTGTGAGGCGGCGGATTTACTCATCTTTGAAGTTGGATCTTGCAGATCATTGATCTTCGCACCCGCCTTCATGATGTATGGCTCTGGTACGACCAAAGTTTCGCCATAACGTGAGTTGAACCTCTGACCCAGATCGCGAGTCAACTCGATATGTTGTCGTTGATCTTCACCTACTGGGACTAGATTTGCTTGATAGAGCATGATGTCCGCGGCTTGAAGCAATGGATATGTGAAGAGCCCGACAGTAGTTCGATCAGATCCCGCTTTCTGCGATTTATCCTTGAATTGAGTCATCCGAGATGCCTCGCCAAATCCCGCCAAACACTCCATGATCCATGCAAGTTGATTATGTTGGTGGATATGCGATTGGACGAAGATGGTGCAACGATCTGGGTCAAGGCCAAGTGCGACTAGTTGTGCGACCGATTTGAGCGTTCGCTCCGTCATCAACTTCGGATCAACATCAACGGTCAGCGAATGTAGGTCAACAACGCAGTAGAAGGCATCATGGCTCTCTTGCAGGGCTACCCACTGCTTGATCGCGCCGAGATAGTTGCCGAGATGGAATGAATCAGCAGTCGGCTGAATCCCGGAAAGGACGCGTTTCATCTCGTTAGTTTATCGGGGATTGAATTGGCCAACCTTGACCCATCAATGAAGTGAGATCAGCGCCTTTCCTACGCGCTTTCCTTCCATCTCAAGGACGGTGATTCGAAAGCCGTCAAGGTGGACTACATCGTGAGCGCTAGGCATTCGCCCGAGGTGATGCATCACAAGGCCACTTAAGGTTTCGTATGGTCCATCGGGAAGTGATTTGCCCATCTCCTCCGCTAGGTCATCAAGGGCTACGAGTCCATCTACTTCCAACTCACCAGTCCTTTGTTGCGCAGAAATCTCAGTGGTGCTCTCATCATATTCATCGTGAATATCACCGATCATCGTCTCGACTAAGTCTTCGAGAGTCACAATGCCGTCAGTGCCACCGTACTCATCAAGAACAATTGCAATTTGTTGTCTCCCGGCGCGCATTTCAGTAAGTGCAGGCAAGACTCCTTTAGTTCCTGGCAAGAACAGAATCGGACGTACTAAGTCTCGAATCACAGCACTTCTCTTATGTTCTGGATCGAGCAAGTCACGAACATGGATGAAGCCAATCACTTCATCACTCGATCCCCTAACCACCGGATATCTCGAATGAGCTTTATCCACTGCGATAGAGATCGACTCTTCTACAGTCAGAGTCGAGTCAAGGAAGTCCACTTCGGTTCTTGGACGCATCACCTCATGTACTTGGGTCTCACTCGCGGCAAATACTTCTTCGACGATATCGCGTTCCTCATCGGTAAGGGCAGAGTGGCCAGAGACAAGATCCATTAACTCCTCTTCGGAAATATCCTGACGCCCAGCAGTCGGGTCGACCCGAAGGAGTTTGAGGACGGCATTGGTGGATTTGGAGAGCAACCAGATGAATGGGCGGAAAATTTTTGCGACCTTGTCAACGATAAAAGCAAGGGTGGGAGCGATCGCTTCAGCTTTGGCGAGCGCAACTCGTTTTGGCACCAACTCACCAAATACCAGCGAGAAGTAAGCGATTACTAACGTCAATCCGATCAGGGAGAGAGTGTCTGCAGCGCCTTCAGAGAATCCAGCATCAGTGAGATATGGGATGAGATAGGCACCGATCTGATCAGCACCGACAGCGGCCGAAAGGAATCCGAAGAGAGTGACTCCAACTTGGACGGCAGCCAGGAATCGATTGGGATCTTTGGCGAGTTCTGCGACGCGGCTTCCGCGCTTTCCCTTTCCAGCGAGTTGCCGGACTTGACCTTCACGGAGAGTGACCAAGGCAATTTCTGCAGCCACGAATATCGTGCTGAGGCCTATGAAGAAGAAGACAAGAAGGATGTCGAAGGTAAGACTCAGGATTGACAGACTCGGGTCGGGGTCCATGGGATAACGGAGTCTAACTGAGCCTCCACTGAAACCTAAACCTATGGTTGAGCCTAGGCTCGCTGGTACGGAGTATGCGGGTTGTTGACCTAGTAACTCCGGCTCACCTCGCGTACCCTGCGCTCACGCCAGTTCGCTGGCGCCTTTTTCCAACGGATCGTCGAGCACGTACCTGCTCGGTTAAGGGAGTTACTCATGGCATCAGTCAGATTTGAAAGCGCATCGCGCATCTATCCAGGAACCACACTCCCTGCAGTCGACAAGTTGAATCTCACAGTCAATGACGGTGAGTTCTTGGTACTTGTCGGTCCTTCAGGATGTGGAAAGTCAACATCACTTCGCATGTTGGCAGGACTTGAAGAGATCGACACTGGAGCAATCTTCATAGGCGATCGCGACGTCACAAATGTCGCACCAAAGGATCGCGATATAGCGATGGTCTTCCAGTCTTACGCGCTCTATCCGCACATGACTGTTGCAGAGAACATGGGATTCGCGCTGAAGATCGCTGGTGTGGCAAAGGAAGAACGGGATCGTCGCGTACGTGAAGCAGCGAAACTCCTTGACCTTGAGGCATATCTCGAGCGAAAGCCGAAGGCGCTCTCCGGCGGACAACGTCAACGCGTTGCAATGGGACGTGCAATCGTGCGCGAACCACAAGTGTTCTTGATGGATGAACCGCTATCAAATCTCGATGCAAAACTTCGTGTTGCAACTCGTACCCAGATAGCTGCGCTTCAGCGACGTCTCGGCATCACTACGGTCTATGTCACCCATGATCAAGTTGAGGCGATGACGATGGGTGATCGTGTCGCTGTCTTGAAGGATGGTCTCCTACAACAGTGTGACTCGCCAAGAAATCTCTATGACAAGCCAGCCAATGCTTTCGTCGCTGGTTTCATCGGCTCTCCTGCAATGAACCTTCTCATTGCCCCAGTCGAATCTGGAAATGCGAAACTTGGTTCACTTTCAGTCCCGACAAGTGCAAGTGGAAGCGTTATCGTCGGTGTCCGCCCAGAGGGATTCACACCGTCATCATCTGGCTTCGAAATTAGCGTTGAAGTAGTCGAAGAACTCGGAGCAGATGCTTACGTCTACGGTAAGCCCGCAGATTCAAGCGTTAAGTTCTACAACTCGGCTGATGAGGGCGCACAAGTCATCGTTCGCTGGGATCCAAAGAACCCACCTCGTCCGGGAGATCGCATCTCAGTACAGCCACAACCTGGTGCGGTTCACTTCTTCGATCAGACAAGCGGGAAAGCGCTCTAAGAACTCAACCCATCTTTGATTTGAGATTGGTGTTGATCGCATCCAAGAAATCTTGGGTGTTGAGCCACGGCGCATCGGCAGAGATCAAGAGCGCGAGATCTTTGGTCATCTTTCCGCTCTCCACTGTCTCGATACAGACCTTCTCCAAACTCTCCGCGAAGTTTGTCAGCGCTGGGTTGTTATCTAACTTTGCGCGATGGGCGAGGCCACGAGTCCAAGCAAAAATCGAAGCGATGGGGTTGGTCGAAGTCGGCTTGCCGGCTTGGTGATCGCGATAGTGGCGAGTCACTGTGCCGTGAGCGGCCTCGGCTTCAACAGTTCTTCCATCAGGTGACATCAAGACCGAAGTCATAAGCCCGAGTGAGCCATAGCCTTGAGCGACGGTATCTGACTGGACATCACCATCGTAATTCTTACAAGCCCAGATGTATCCACCCTCCCATCGAAGTGATGTCGCGACCATGTCATCGATCAAACGATGGTCGTACTCAAGTCCGTTTTTCTGAAATTCGGATTTGAATTCCTTCTCGAATACTTCAGCGAAAATATCCTTGAACCGACCGTCATATGCCTTAAGGATTGTGTTCTTCGTCGAGAGAAATACTGGATACTTGCGAGCAAGACCGTAATTAAATGAGGCGCGAGCGAAATCTCTGATTGATTCATCAAGGTTGTACATCGTCATCGCAACACCTGAACCAGGGAATTTGAAGACTTCGAATTCCATCGGTGCCGAGCCATCCTCTGGAGTGAAGGTGACTGTCAGTGTTCCAGCGCCAGGGACTTTGAAGTCAGTCGCGCGGTATTGGTCACCAAATGCGTGACGTCCGATGACGATTGGCTTGGTCCAATGTGGAATAAGCCTCGGGACATTCTTGATGATTATTGGCTCACGGAAGATAACGCCGCCGAGGATGTTTCGAATGGTTCCATTCGGCGACTTCCACATCTTCTTCAAACTGAATTCTTTGACTCGCGCCTCGTCGGGCGTGATAGTCGCGCACTTGACGCCGACGCCATGCTTCTTGATTGCATTAGCGCTTTCGATAGTCACCTGATCATCTGTCTTATCGCGATACTCAATTCCGAGGTCGTAGTACTCGAGGTTCACATCCAGATAAGGAAGAATCAGCTGTTCTTTGATGAATGCCCAGATGATGCGGGTCATCTCATCACCGTCAAGTTCGACGACGGTTCCAGCAACTTTGATTTTGTTCATTTAGAGATCCTTCACATCGTTCTGCTTAGCTCGTACTGCCTCTGCTGCGACCAGAAGTGCATCGCGCTCACTTGAATCCAACTCGGTCTCAACCACCTTCTTTACACCTTCACGGCCGATGGATGCCTCGACGCCCAGATAGACGCCAGAGATTCCGTACTGTCCTTCCACCCAAGCACAGACTGGCATTACTGCGCCAGAATCTTCGATCACAGCTTTCGCCATTCTCGCCGCGGCAGCCGATGGCGCGTAGTACGCCGACCCAGTCTTCAAGAGCGCAACGATCTCGGCACCACCGTTTCGTGTCCGATCAACTAACTCTGCAATTTCTTCTTGTGACAAGAGATCTTTGAGCGGCTTGCCGTTGACGGTGCATCGACTTGGAACTGGAACCATCGTCTCGCCATGAGAACCAAGAGTCAGCGTCGCAACCGATGCGACTGGAACATTCAACTTCTCTGCCACGAAATGTGTGAAGCGTGCAGTATCAAGCATTCCGGCCTGACCCATCACGCGATTATGTGGAAACTTTGTTGCAATCTGCGCAAGCGCAGTCATCTCATCAAGCGGATTGGAGACGACTATGACAACCGCATTCGGTGCGTGCTTTGCGACATTCTCGGCGACGCCACGGACGATTCCTGCATTGACTCCGATGAGGTCCATTCGGCTCATTCCGGGCTTTCTCGGAAGTCCTGCAGTTATTACGACGACATCTGATCCCGCAATCGCTTCATATCCGGCGCCCTCTGCGGTTGTGCTCTGACCGATGACTTTTGTTTCAAATCCTTCTATGGAGCGAGATTGGTTGATATCGAGCGCTATACCTTCAGGTTTCCCTTCGACGATATCGGTCAAAACAACTGTTTCAAAGATGTCGTATTCAGCAAGCCTTAGCGCAGTGGTAGATCCATAAAAACCGCTTCCGACTACTGTGACTTTTCCTTTGCGCGCCATCCTTGGTCCACACCTTCCATTGCATCGATTCGTCGATTTGCGAGAACTTGAAGTGTGGGCAATGTTACCTGCGCAGCTACAGTGAGAATAATCGAGGGATGCTCAGTTGAGTGCGAGGAATGGATCAGGCAGAGGACTCAGGGAGGGCCAAAGCCACTGTTACCAGCGCCACAGCGATGATTAAGGGAATGATCAACTGGAGTCGGCGCTTCTCGCCTTGACCCAAAATCTCAACAACAGTCCGAGCACCAAGTCCTAAACCCATTGCAATCGCACCGTAGCGAACATTGACGAAGATGGCTAGAAATATGCCGAGAACTATCACTGCCAAACCCAGATTTCGTATCAGATTCAAACCAGCTCGAACCGCTTGCATCACTTTGCGATAACTTCCTCGAACTCGCCACGATGAATTCGGATGATGTTCTCAAGGAGCATCGCACGAGTCATTGGGCCAACACCACCCGGCACAGGTGAAATCGCTCCAGCTACCTTCGCAACATCCGGGTCAACATCACCGACAAGCTTTGCCCCATCTCGCGTCAATCCAACGTCAATGACTGTCGCCCCCGCGGCGATCATCTCTTTTTTGATCAGCCACTTCTTCCCTACTGCTGAGATAACTATGTCGGCGCCCTTGATCACTTCTTCAGGATTCTCGGAGCCGGTATGAACCACACTCACTGTTGCATTGACATCACGATCACTCATCATCAATGCCAGCGGCCGTCCAACAGTCACACCACGCCCAACGATCGTGACTTTAGCTCCAGAGGTCTCAATGTTGTAGGCGCGAAGTAGTCGAATGATTCCAACTGGAGTGCATGGCCTTGGCGCCTTTGCGCTGGAGACTAATTTTCCGAGATTCACCGGATGTAATCCATCGCAGTCTTTCTTTGGATCAATCGCTTCTAAGAGATGATGATGACTTCTATTTCCGGGCAGAGGGAGTTGAAGGAGAAAACCGGTGCAACGAGGATTCGAATTCAAAGAGGAGATCGCATCAAGGATCTCGCCATTCGATGCTGAAGCAGGAAGGTCTATTCGAATTGAGTTAATCCCAACCTCGCTACAGTCCCGATGTTTGCCATCGACATAGATCTTTGAGGCTGGGTCATCTCCCACAAGGATGGTGCCGAGTCCAGGGAGTGAAGAATTTGGCTCCTGCTTCAATCCGTCGATATATGCCTTGATTTCGCTTTTGACCTGCGAAGCGAGTGATTTGCCATCAAGTAAGACCACGTGATGAGTCTATTTCATTAACTAGTGAGAGAAGTGCCTTCTGCCAGTGAAATACATAGTCACTCCCATACTTGCCACAGCCTCGATGACCTCGTTATCTCTTTTACTTCCGCCAGGTTGGACTATTGCTCGCACACCAGCACGCGCAAGTTCTAATGCACCATCTGGAAATGGGAAGAATCCATCGCTCGCTGCGAATGCACCCAGAGTTCTCTCTCCTGCATGGCTCACCGCAAGTCGCGCTGCATCAACACGGCTTACTTGTCCCATGCCGATACCAACGGTCGCTTGATTCTTCGCGATTACTATCGCATTGCTCCTAACGGAGCGAACGGAACGCCAAGTGAAACGTAGTTCTCGCATCATCTCCCCTGAGAGTTCACTGCCTGCAACTAATTCCCAGTCGAGAGAATCAGATCGCACATCATCAAGGTCCTGCAATAGGAGTCCGCCTGAGATGAGGTGGCCGGTGAAATCTGAGCTAACTTGTTTTGGTTCAACCTCAAGAACTCTCAAGTCCTTCTTATTTGAGAGTATCTCGATCGCCCTTGGTGTGAACGCTGGGGCGAGGATCACCTCAAGGAAGATCTCACTCAAATCCTTTGCTAGGTGCTCATCGACTGCTCTGTTAAGCGCTACGACACCGCCAAAGCTTGAGACCGGATCGCACTCTAAAGCCTTCTTGAAAGCAATGAGCGAAGATTCCCCTGAGGCAATCCCACAAGGATTTCCATGTTTGATGATTGCACAACTACTTCCTTCATGGTCAAAAGCGGCACGCCATGCGGCATCTGCATCAAGTAGATTGTTATAGGAAAGTGACTTACCTTGATTGAGATCGACTCGCCTTGCGCCAGCGATGCCAAGAGAGTTACCGATAAGTGCACCGCCTTGGTGCGGGTTCTCCCCGTATCGAAGTGGTGAAGCAAAGTGGCGCGCAATCTCCATCTCGTATCTCATCGTGGTAGCAAAAGCGATACCCGCGAGTTCCTTTCGGCGTTGATCCGAGACCCCCATCGGAAGGGCGTTAATGAACTCTTGGTAGAGACTTGGGTGGGCTAGCACCGTAACGAAACGGTGGTTCTTTGCAGCTGCCCTCATAAGTGCAGTTCCACCAATATCAATCTCTTCATTTGTCGGGTTCGAAGCAAAGTCATAGAGATTAACTACGACGATATCAATCGGTGAGATCTGTAACCGAGCAAGCTCTTGCATCTCTGCTGTTGCATCGCGATCGCAAAGGATTCCTGCAAATATATTTGGATGTAATGATTTGACTCGACCGCCAGCTAGTTCCTCAACACCTGTAACTTCGCCAATCCCAGTGACACCGACCCCATTCCCACGCAAGAGCTTTGCTGTGCCGCTAGTTGCAACAATCTCAAAATTTGATTGAATCAAGGCTTTGGCTAGATCGACTACACCCTCGTGATCTGTGACTGAGATCAGTGCTCGCCGCTTCATGGTGCAGAATCTACGTTAACGTCTTGGATTCTCCCTTTACGAGATCGCCAGAGGATGAAAACTTTCGAGAGAGCCATTCCCAAAGCAAACTCCCCGGTGAGAACTAAGGGAAAACGCCACCAAGAAAGTCCGACTTGAGAAAGCATGTCACTTACCAACTGACCAGAGGAGAGCCAAGCAAGAATGAGGGAAAAGAGAGCGAAAAATGCCACGGCAATCGAAGGGGAGCGATCACTGCCAAATCGCTGACTCAGTTTGAGGTGAGTGAAGTATCCGACTGCAATAACGATGACTGCTCCAGTGATGGCATAAGGAAATGGTCCGCGAGGAAGTGCACCAAGAAGCGGGATTGCAGGTATCTGATCGAGTCGATGAACAAATGGCGAAACAATTGAGCCATCGCCAAAGTGCGCACCAGCACCTGAGATGTATCCAAGGGTAGCCACGATCAAATTCGGCAGATAAAGAAGTTGAATGAAAATCAATGCGATACCACCAAAGATCCCTGGTGCAATGACTGTCGTGAGATCCATTACCACTCGGAAATGGAAAAGCAGCGATATGAGTAGGACAAGAGCTGCGAGCGCCAGGAGCAGAGCCATTCCTGCCCCAGCCCAAGCGCCAGCAATTTCCCATTCACTTCGCTCTCGCTTTGGCAGGAGCCTGCCCGAGATCAGCGTGAAAGCCAGCGCGATAACCAGGGTTATTGGAAATGCTAGATACCAGCGCACTTGGACAACTGAGTTACTTAAGTTGGCCAAGACCGAAAGCAAAGTGGCGAGAACTGAATAGAGAAGTGCAAAAACGGGAGCGGAAGCCCTTGGATTTGCACCTTTTGAGATCAAGCGGAGATAGGAAGATTTGATTGCGAAAAAGATCAGAGTAATTGCACCTAGTGGCAGTAAAGTTAATTTTGCGCCAGAGATCGAACCGTCAATGTAAAGCGGGATTTGATGCGAGGCAAGCCAGATCCAAAGTGATGCGAATATCGGATCAGAGGTGCTTCCTTGGCTGCTTCCTGCCGTCGCCCATACGATCAAAGAGACGAATGCGAAGGGTAAGAGAACTAGGACAACGCTTCGAACAACTTGTTTGAAGGTGAGCAAAATTGCCGGCATATCCACCAGCACATTCTTACCGCAAGCAAGAGATTTATCGGGTAGGGATGAGTTAACTCAAGATCTTTCTCATCAACTCCGCAGTTTCACTCGGAGTCTTGCCCACTTTCACCCCAGCAGCTTCCAGGGCCACCTTCTTCGCTTCTGCTGTGCCCGACGATCCCGAGACGATTGCACCGGCATGACCCATCGTCTTACCTTCCGGTGCAGTAAAGCCAGCGACATAACCGACAACTGGTTTTCGCACATATTCCTTGATGAATGCTGCGGCACGCTCTTCCGCATCTCCCCCGATCTCACCAATCATCACAATTGCTTCTGTCTCGGGGTCATCTTGGAATGCCTTGAGACAGTCAATGTGAGTTGTTCCGATAACCGGGTCGCCACCAATTCCGACAGCAGTGGTAAATCCAAAATCTCGGAGCTCATACATCATCTGATAGGTGAGCGTCCCTGATTTTGAAACTAGACCGATCTTGCCCTTACCGGTGATATCGGAAGGAATGATCCCCACATTTGATCTTCCCGGACTTATCAATCCTGGGCAGTTAGGTCCGATGATCCTCGTCTTTCCTTTGCTCTGGGCATAGGCGAAGAATTCAGCAGTGTCATGCACAGGAATACCTTCGGTGATGACAACCATGAGTCGGATCTCGGCATCAATCGCATCCATCGCCGCCGCTTTTGCGAACTTTGGTGGCACAAAAACCACTGAGACATCCGCGCCGGTTGCTGCCATAGCCTCTTTCACTGAGTTGAAGACTGGAAGTGAGTGTCCATCTATCTCAACGCTCTGTCCGCCTTTGCCTGGCGTAACGCCGCCGACGATCTTTGTGCCGGCAGCAAGCATTCGCTTGGTGTGCTTGGTTCCTTCGGAACCAGTCATACCCTGAACAATTACCTTGCTCTTATCATCAAGAAAAATCGCCATTTACTTTGCCGCCAACTCTGCAGCCTTTGCGGCCGCGCCATCCATCGTCTCCAGTTGTTGTACTAGTGGGTGGGCTGCCTCATTCAAAATACGACGTCCCTCGGCAACATTATTTCCATCAAGGCGAACCACAATCGGTTTCGTTGCTTTGCCACCGAGTATCTCGAGGGCCTGAACAATTCCATTCGCGACTGCATCACATGCGGTGATTCCACCAAAGACGTTGACAAATACGCTCCTTACTGCAGGATCGCCAAGGATTATCGAAAGGCCATCGGCCATCACCTGTGCTGAAGCACCGCCACCGATATCCAAGAAGTTTGCTGGCTTCACACCACCAAATTTCTCTCCGGCGTAGGCAACGACATCGAGTGTGCTCATCACTAAGCCCGCACCATTTCCGATGATTCCGACCTCGCCATCAAGTTTGACGTAGTTGAGGTCCTTCGCTTTAGCGAGCGCTTCTAGCGGATCTGTCGCAGAAGTATCGATCAGCGATTCGTGATCTGGATGTCGAAATCCGGCGTTGTCATCAAGCGTGACTTTTCCATCAAGTGCGATGATCCGACCATCTTTCGTCTTCACTAGAGGATTTACTTCAACTAAAGTTGCATCAGATTTCTTGAAGACATCCCAAAGCGTGACCAGAACCTTTGATACATCCTCGACAACATCTGCTGGAAATCCACCCTTGAGGACAATCTTCTTCGCTTCCTCAAGTGAGAGCCCCTGATAAGGATCGACATTTACCCTCGCTAATTTCTCTGGCGTCTCGTGCGCGACTTGTTCGATATCCATCCCACCAGAGACTGAAGCCATCACCAGGAATGAGCGATTCGAACGATCTAAGAGGATCGCGAGGTAATACTCGGATTCGATAGGCGCTGCTTGAGCAATCATCACCTTGTGAACCGTGTGACCTTTGATATCCATTCCAAGAATCGCAGTTGCCTTCTCACGAGCTTCATCAGCGTTCTCAGCTAATTTCACGCCACCGGCTTTTCCTCGACCACCAACTTTCACTTGGGCTTTGACGACAACGCGGCCGCCGATAGATGCTGCAGCATTCTCTGCCTCTTGCGGAGTGGTTGCTACCGCCCCTTTGAGGACTGGAACCTCCATCGACTCGAATAGATCTCTTGCTTGGTATTCGTAGAGGTCCACTCTTTAGTTACGCCCTTTCACATTCGCTCGTACCCATTCGACGATCTTCTCTGACGGTGTGCCAGGGGTGAAAATCTCAGAGACGCCCATCTCTTTCAAGGTGGCGATATCGGCATCAGGGATGATCCCACCACCAAAGAGCAATACATCCTTTGCGCCTTCTGCCTTGAGGAGTTCAAGAGTTCGCGAGAAGAGTGGGATATGTGCGCCCGAGAGAATCGAAAGCCCTATTGCATCAACATCTTCTTGAACGGCAGTCGCAACGATTTGTTCTGGAGTCTGATGCAGACCTGTGTAGATAACTTCCATTCCAGCATCACGAAGCGCACGTGCAACGATCTTTGCACCTCGATCATGTCCATCAAGTCCAGGTTTTGCGACGACGACACGAATCATCTGACCGCTCACATTCATAACTTAGCTACCGGGGCATATCGAAGCAACAAGCGCTTCTCACCGAAGCTACCAAAATCAATGGTCGCCTCGGCGCGTTCACCCTCACCTGAGACTAAGACCACAGTCCCAAGCCCAAAAGTGTCATGACTGACGCGATCACCAGGTGCGAGTGTGATTCCAGCGCCATCCGCGACTTTTCTCCCTGTTGCACTTGGTCGTGCTAAGGGCCTAGGTGCACGAAATGACGATGCGCCTGAGACAGCTCGACGATATTCGCTGATTTGTGGTGAACCATGAATTGATTCACCGCTCCACTCGATTACATCACTTGGAATCTCATCTAAGAATCTAGATGGTGGGTTGTAATTCGGAGCGCCCCAAGAACTTCGATACTCGGCACGAGAGAGAAATAGTCTGCGCTCCGCGCGAGTGATTCCAACATAAGCAAGTCGACGCTCTTCTTCCAACTCATCTTTCTCACCAATCGATCGCGAGTGCGGAAAGACATTCTCCTCCATCCCCGTCAGAAATACGGTCGGAAATTCAAGTCCTTTGGCGGTATGCAAGGTCATCAGTGTGATGACACCACCATGGTCCTCTCCTTCAGGAATCTCATCGGCATCAGCAACGAGAGCAACTTCTTCCAATAAGGCGCTCAATGTCGCTTCCTCGCCTGCTTCGACTCGATCCTCGGCAAATTCTTCTGCAACCGCGACAAGTTCCTGCACATTCTCAAGTCGAGACTCATCCTGCGGATCTTCACTCTCTTGCAACTCTCGCAATATCCCGCTCTGCTCCAGAACTGCGGCAGCAATTGATGCGGGCGATGACTTTGCCTCGACCAAAGTCATCAAGGTTGTGATCAAGTCTGTGAAGCTATTGATTGCGCTAGCGCTACGTGCTTGTATCCCCTCGATATCACTCACTTGCGTCAGTGCTCGCCAAAAGGTTAATGAATTGGCTTTGGCGAATGTATCGACCTGGTCCAATGCGCGATCGCCGATGCCACGTTTTGGGATGTTGATGATTCGACGTAACGAGACTTCGTCATTGGGATTGGTGAGTAATCTCAAATAAGCAAGCAGGTCTTTCACCTCGCGACGTTCATAGAAGCGAACGCCACCAACGACTTTGTAGGGGATGGATTCGCGGAGGAATACCTCCTCAAACACTCGAGATTGAGCATTTGTGCGATAGAAGATGGCGCTTTCGCCATATCTCGATTTTCCGTCACGAGCGAGAGATTTCAGGGTATCGGCGACGAATTGCGCTTCATCGTGCTCACTCTCAGCGATGTAACCGGTGATCTTCTCACCATCGCCAGAGTCAGACCAGAGCTTCTTCTCTTTCCTCGAGGTGTTCTGTGAGATTACGGCATTTGCCGCTGTCAAGATATTTTGAGTGGAACGATAGTTCTGTTCTAGGAGAATTGTCTTGGCATCGAGATAGTCCTCTTCGAACTGCATGATATTTCTTATCGTTGCACCACGAAAAGCATAGATTGACTGATCGGCATCACCGACGACACATAGTTCTGCGGGGAGAATTCCCTCACTCAGATCTCCCACGAGATATCGAACCAAGATGTACTGGGCATGATTTGTGTCTTGGTATTCATCGACCAGGACATGTTTGAAGCGAGTGCGATAACGCTCTCTCACCTGGGGAAACCTCTGAAGCAGCTCCACGGTCTTCCCGATTAAATCATCAAAGTCCATCGCATTCGCATCGACAAGTCGCTTCTGATAGAGCGCGTAAACCTCTGCAACCACTTCTTCCATGTAATTGCTTATTGAATTCCGGTAATCGGCAGGGCCCATCAATTCATTCTTTGCCTTTGAGATAGCAGCCTGAAATGTCCTTGGCGCATATCGCTTCGAATCAAGATTGAGATCCTTCATTACCAATGTGATGAGCCGAAGCGTGTCCGAGCTGTCGTAGATGGTGAACTGTCGAGAGTAGCCAAGATGCTCTGCTTCATTCCTAAGGATTCGAACGCATGCGGAGTGAAAGGTCGCGACCCACATATTCTTCGAGCGAGGTCCGACCAACTCTGCCACTCGCTCTTTCATCTCCCCCGCTGCCTTATTGGTGAAGGTGATGGCAAGGATCTCCCAAGGCGCCACGCCTCTTTTTTCAAGGAGATAGGCGATTCGTCGAGTGAGTACGCGAGTTTTTCCTGATCCAGCACCAGCGACGATCAAGAGCGGTGTTCCTTGATGGATTACAGCTTCAACTTGAGAAGGATTGAGCCCCTCAAGAATCTCTTCTTGACTCACCAGAACCGACTCATCGAATTCGACTCATTTCACGAGGATTTTCCGAGGCATAGCCTGCGAGTCTAGAGTCGAAATGCCTCACCCGAGAGTTCTGCGAGAATCTGCGCATGGCCGATACCTATCAACCATTGCCCGACTCTGAGGTAAAGCGAATTCTCGTGGTGACGGCTCATCCTGATGATCTCGACTTTGGCTGCTCCGGGACGATTGCTCTCTGGACGCGAGCCGGGATTGAAGTCTCATACGTCATATGTACCAATGGTGATCAAGGCGGCGAAGATCCGACAGTCCCACGCGATGAGATGCCCAAGATCAGACAGAGAGAACAGCGCGATGCGGGAAAAGTCGTGGGAGTGGAGAAGATAACCTTCCTCGGATATCGCGATGGCTGGCTTGAGCCGACAATTGCACTACGCAAAGAGATCGTGCGACAGATTCGTATCCATAAGCCTGACCGGATGGTGATTCAATCGCCAGATCGTAATTGGGATCGTCTCTTCAGTTCACATCCTGATCATCTCGCTGCAGGCGAAGCAGCAATCCAAGCCGTCTATCCCGATTCAAGGAATGCATTCGCCTTCGAAGAACTTTTGAAAGAAGAAAGACTTGAGCCTCATCGCGTCCGCGAGGTATGGGTCATGTCCGCAGCTTCACCTAATCACTTCGTCGATATCACCGAGACAATTGACCTCAAGATAAATGCGCTTCACGCCCATGTAAGTCAGACTGCAAATAATCCCAAGATGGAAGAGATGGTGCGAAGTTGGGGTGAGCGAAATGGTGAGGCTATGGGCCTTGACCAGGGACGCTATGCAGAGATTTTCAGAGTCATCAACACTGATTGATGAAGTAATCTCTTCATCAAGTTAGTTGATTCCTGCTTCTCGTATTCTGTGCAATATGCACTAAAGCGACTAACAATTCAAAGACCAGACGAAGTGCCAGAATGATCAAATAGCCCAGTAAAGCACCGATTAATGGTCCTACTATGAGAACTAAGAAGGTGCCTGGTTGGAGTCCAGAATTAAGGCGTTGGCTCTCGTATGAGATTAAGGTCTGCATTGGGGTCACGACAGCCATGATTGTGACGATCAGGGTGAAGTAGATCCAATAGAGGTACCCCGAGATCAACCTCGTCACATAGTGATTCAAGCGAAAGTCTTTGAGCGTCTCATTCAATTCTGCGATTTCACTCTTCCATTTAGGTACAGTCAGAACGAAGGCAACAGCCACAATAGCCACGATCAAGATAAAGAGCACCGTCTTGAGAAGTAGCGCAATGGCAGCAAGAAGAAGTGAGAGTTGGAAACCACTATCAAAGCCTTTTGCCACATCTAGATATTGAGTTACTCCGAAGATCAAAAGAAATATGGAGGCCAAGAACCAGAGCACTATCGTGAACACACTGAGCACCCGACTTGAGCTCGCCAATCCCGAAAAGAAAGTTCTTACTGACTGGCGCAGATGTTCAAACTGACGTACCAAGAGCATCACCCAAGGAATCAGAGCAATTGTAAGTAAGGCCTGGAATGGGAATCTATCTGGAATATTCACGAAAAGATTCCTGAGCATATCGAGAAAGCGAACGCCACCAGTTGACAGATAGAAGAAG
>Ga0222713_10001877_pt1 | contig 22956 bp, 20 predicted proteins | sample C33_649DmetaG_FD_165061 | JGI IMG/M metagenome (GOLD analysis project Ga0222713, IMG submission 165061) | Estuarine water microbial communities from San Francisco Bay, California, United States - C33_649D | ecosystem: Environmental > Aquatic > Marine > Unclassified | place: USA: California...
TGACGCTACGTATCTTGGCGGCACGGCAACTGTCGACTTCTCTGTGCCGATCGCACAGGTCAACAACGCCCAGGGCACTTCTTGGCTTGGCGACAACTTTGACACTGTGCTGCTGTACGGATGTCTGGTTGAGGCGTACACCTTCATGAAGGGTGAGGCTGACATCATTGCCCTGTACGACGGCAAGTACAAGGAAGCCATGGCACTGGCCCAGCGTCTGGGCGATGGTCTGGAGCGTAGCGACGCATACCGCAGTGGCCAGGCGCGTGTTGCGCCGTTACCGCAGAATAACGGGGTGCGTTGATGGCCTTCACGGGGAATTACACCTGCAACACCTTCAAGATTGGCTTGATGAACGGCACGTTCGACTTTACGACGGACACGTTCAAGATTGCACTGTATACAAACACAGCTACGCTCAATGCCGACACTACCGCGTACACGTCAACCGGTGAGTCCTCGGGAGGCAACTATGCTGCTGGCGGTTTGGCTTTGACAGTGACGCAGGTGCCGACGATTGGTAACCAGACCGGGCAAAACGCTGTGGTCTACATCTCGTTTGCCGACGCCTCTTGGACTGGCGCCATCACGGCTCGTGGTGCGTTGATCTACAAAAACGGCGGTGGCAACCCGGCAGTTTGCGTGTTGGACTTTGGCTCGACCAAGACTTCGGCCAACACGTTTGAGGTGCAGTTCCCAACGCCGGGTAGCACGACTTCAATTATTCGCCTGGTATAAAGGAGAAGACATGGCTCTAGTAACTACGACCAAAGGTTTGATGGAAGAAAACTTGCTTGAAAAGCGTGAGGGTTCCATCGATAATGACAACGAGTACACACGCTGGATTGAGTTCTGGTTAGACGGTGAGTTGGTGCATCGCTCGGTGCATGTCGAATTGAAGAAAAACGTGCTGGCCGACGGAATGGCCGCAATGCTCGGTTGAAAGGACTGAAAAATGGCAAACACCCAGGCAATGTGCACTTCGTTCAAAACGGAGTTGATGACCGCAACGCACAATTTTGGCACCGCTCCTACTCGCGGTACCGGTACGGCTGACACTTTCTACGCTGCTCTTTACGAGGCCACGGCTACGTTGGGCGCGGGCACCACGGCTTATACCACTTCCGGTGAAGTTACTGGCGCAGGCTACTCGGCTGGCGGCATCGCTGTTACCAACGCTACGGCCCCAACATCCACCGGCACCACGGCTTACTGGACGCCTTCGAGCAGCTTGATGTACACCGGCGTAACGTTGACCACACCTTTTGACACTGTTCTGATCTACAACCAGACCCAGAGCAACAAGGCTGTGAGCGTTCATACCTTCGGCTCGCAGACGATTACGGCTGGCACGTTTATTTTGACGATGCCCGCCAATACGAATACGACCGCCCTGCTGCGCCTGGCGTAAGCCGTCCCCGGTTTAGGGGAGGGTCATGCTTGGTATAGCCCCATTTGCAGCAGCGCCGTTTGCATCTCTTGCAGGCGAAACTGTCTCTGTTGCAATCACCGGAGTTACAGCTACTGGGGCTGTAGGTTCTGTTGCGTTCTCGGCGTCTGCTGAGCTAACTGGGGTTTCTTCCACAACGGCGGTTGGCACTGCCGTATACACAATATCTTGGCCAATTACTGGGGTTGAGGCTACAGGCGCGGTTGGCGACATTGCTCCTGCCCGAGAGCTTACAGGTGTTGCGGCTACCGGTGCAACAGGCACTATTGCTATTGGGCAGCGCACCTTTGCGCTAACAGGCGTTTTGGGTACAGGCAACGTCACCCAAACTTTCCCCGAGTTTTCAATTGCGATTCAAGGTGTTGAGGCAACCGGCCAGGTTGGGGATGTATCTCACACAAAGTCTGTCGCCCTAACGGGTGTTGTTTCAAGCGGATCAGCGGGCACTGTAGCGCCTGAGCGCCAGACTGCACTTTCTGGGAATGCAGCGTCCGGTTTGGTGTCTGGCGCAACGCCTAGCACTACGGTTGCTTTGACTGGTATGTCGGCCACGGGCAGTGTCGGGACGGTTACGTACATCGTCCCTGTTGTTGTTCAGCTTAATACCGAAGACTGTCTTGGCTGGGGTCTGGGTCCGTGGGGCGGCGACACCTCCAGCGGTGGCTACTACGACATTGCATGGGGCGGCTGTCAAAACCATAACCCGTCGGTTGCATACGGTGAGGTTGGGAATGTTGTTGGGATTAAGTCGTTCCCGCTTACCGGGGTTTTTGCTACCGGTTCTGTTGGGGATGTCGCTCCCACCACGACAAACGCACTAACCGGTGTTGAGTCCACGGGGCAGGTGGGTACGCTTGCCCCAGTCATAACAATTCCCATTACTGGCGTGCAGGCGACCGGGTCTGTCGGTACGATGGGTGTCATCCACATCAACGCCTTGACCGGGGTGCAGGCGGTGGGTATAGTGGGTGATGTTTGCCCCCGTAACTGGACGATAATTGACACCACCCAGAATGCAAGCTGGGCAGTGATTCAGTCCGCACAAGCGTCCAGTTGGCAGGCTATCCAAAACAGCCAAGATGCCGAGTGGGATCTTGTTGTGACAGAGAAGTGTTGAGGATAAACGATGGCTTTAGTTCTAAAAGACCGGGTCCAAGAAACGACCACGACAACGGGTACAAGCGACTTTACCCTTGGCGGAGCTGTCCTCTCCTACCAGGCTTTTTCTGCCATCGGCAACACTAACACCACCTACTACACTGCGTTTGACTCCACCACTGGGGACTGGGAAGTAGGTATTGGTACTTACTCGACGACAGGCCCAACGCTTACCCGCGACACGATTCTGGCTTCCAGCGCTGGGGGAGCAAAAATATCTTTCTCTTCTGGGGTAAAGAACGTATTCTCCACGTACCCGGCTGAGCGTTCGGTTAATCTGAACTCTGCTGGCACATACATCACCCCGTCTGCATTTGACACGGTGACGGCTAACACGGCCACATTGACTGCGGGCACGATCAGCACAACGCCGTCAAACAACACGGATATTGCAAACAAGCAATATGTGGACACGACGATTTCGTCCGGGATCACCTACCACGCGCCGGTTAAATACGAGGTTCCTAACACTACGGGAAACCTGAACGCTACGTATAACCAGCCGGGTGGCCCAGGAGTTGGTGTTGGTGCTACGCTGACTAATGCAGGGACAAAAGCCGCGTTTGCTCCTGATGGCCCGACAGCCTCAATCGGGGATCGCATACTGGTTTATAGCCAAACAAACGGTTTTGAGAACGGTGTGTACACGGTTACCACCGTCGGAACTCCTGACCCCGGCGGCACAAACTGGGTGCTGACACGCGCCACTGATGCAGATACTTACGCCATCAAGAGCCCCAACGGTCTTGGCTTGGGCGATGCGTTCTTTGTTACATCAGGCAATACGGGTGCTGGTGAGACGTACGTCTGTAACACTGTTGGTGTGATTACGTTTGGAACCACGTCGATTGACTTTGTTCAAATCTCCAGCGCTCAGGTGTACAGCGCGGGCACTGGACTGAGCCTCAGCCCGGCAACTACTTTCAATATTGCCAATACTGGTGTTACGGCTGCAACGTATGGCGCAGCGGGCACTGTCCCGGTGTTTGCCGTGAACGCGCAGGGCCAAATAACCAGCGTAACAGACACCGCAATTGCTATCTCCGCAGGGGCTGTTTCTGGTCTTGCAGCATCCGCCACAACGGATACTACTAACGCGTCTAACATTTCTTCTGGTACTTTGCCAAGCGCTCGTATTTCTGGTTCGTATACCGGGATCACGGGTGTTGGAACACTTACGGCGGGATCTCTGGGTTCTGGATTTACCACGGTAGTTGCCGCACGCGGCGGCACAGGGCAGTCGTCCTACACTATTGGCGACATCCTATACGCCTCAACCACAACAGCTTTATCTAAGCTGGCCGACGTAGCCACAGGTAATGCGTTAATTTCTGGTGGCGTGGGCGTTGCCCCGTCGTATGGCAAAATAGGTTTAACGACCCATGTTTCAGGTACCCTTCCCATTTCAAACGGCGGCACGGGGACAACGTCTACTCAGTTCGTAAACCTGACTACTAACGTTACCGGTAACTTGCCTGTTACCAATCTTGGTAGTGGCACCGGCGCTTCTGTGTCTACGTTCTGGCGCGGGGATGGCACTTGGGCTGCTGGTGTTTCTGGTCCTACTGGGCCTACAGGCCCGACAGGCCCTACCGGACCCACAGGTTCTCCCGGGCCGACCGGCAGTCCTGGCCCCACGGGTTCTCCCGGTCCTACCGGCCCCACTGGCCCCACTGGCCCCACAGGGCTTGGCTACGCCGGATTGACTTCCACGTCTTCCGTTGCAATTGCTACGGGCTCCAAGACGTTTACTGTTAACCAAGCCCAAGGCACAAACGCTTTTGTTGTTGGTCAGTACATCCGTGTATTTAATACGGCCACACCTGCCAACTTTATGGCGGGCACAATCACGGCGTATTCCAGCACAACGCTCACTGTTAGCGTAGACTATATTGGCGGTTCGGGCACTTTCTCCGCATGGACTATTACCGATACTGGATCCCAAGGCGCTACGGGCCCCACTGGCCCAACCGGACCTACAGGGGCCCCGGGCCCTACCGGGCCTACCGGCCCCACGGGTCCCACAGGCTCTCCTGGCCCCACAGGTGCTCCTGGCCCCACAGGTCCTACCGGCCCCACAGGTCCTACCGGCCCCACCGGTCCTTCTACGGCTATTAACGCAACGGCTAGTACGGGCGCCACAGTTCAATATGTAGTTGGTGTGGCGGCTGCTGGGTCTAACCAAACGCCTATTGTCTCGACCACATCAGCGGTAACTTTTACCCCCAGTACCGGAGCGTTGACGGCAGTTTCCCATGTGTCCAGCTCCGATGAGCGGTTGAAAACCAACTGGCGCGCTCTGCCTCCTGACTTCTTGGCGCTGCTGGCTCAGGTAAAACACGGTGTTTTTGACCGTATTGATAGTGGAAATACGCAGGTTGGTGTTAGCGCACAGTCCTTGCAGTCCGTGTTGGCGCAGTCGGTTGTTCCTGGAGACAAGGGCTATCTGACGGTAGACTACGGCCCAGCAGCGTTGGTCGCTTGTATTCAGCTGGCCCAGCGTGTTCTTGACCTTGAGAAAAAACTGGAAGAACGTAATTGAGTCACCTCCCAATCTGGTACATGGGCTCCGTGCCCGAGGACATCTGCGACAAGGCGGTGGAGGACTTTTCCTCCTTGCCGAGCAAAGACGCCACCATGGGGGCTGACGGCGAGACTCGGGACAACGTCCACCGCAATACTACCGTTCGGTTTGCTGGCCCCAACCATTGGTTTGATAACTATCTAGTCCAGACAGCTTTTGCCGGTAATCAGGCTTGCCGGTGGGAATTCCACGTCACGGACAACGAGAACATCCAGTTTGCCGAGTATGGGCCGGAGCAGCACTACCACTGGCATGTAGACGTTTTTCCCCTATCTGGTCTGCCCTTGGACCGGAAGATGACGGTGGTCTGTTTGCTGAACGATCCTGCCGAATTCACTGGCGGAGAGTTCCAGATTCGGCTATATTCCGAGTACACCGCACCGCTGGTCAAGGGGTCAGTGATTGCGTTTCCATCGTTTTTGGAGCATCGTGTGGTGCCGGTTACGTCAGGAGTGCGTAAGTCGGCAACAATGTGGCTGCGAGGCCCTCGTTTTCGATAAGGACACAACATGTCTACTTACTCTCCTGATCTACGGATCGAGCTTATACCCAACGGTGGTCAGCCCGGGCAGTGGGGCACCACCACCAACGATACCCTGGCTTATGTAATTGACCCGGCAATCTCGGGGTTTCAAACGGTGTCCGTTACTTCAGCCAACCAAGCGCTTACCTACGTCAGTGGGTCTACATCCACGGCGTCAGCCAACCAGGCCATCTACGCTTCGCTGGCTTTCACGACCGGTCTTGGAACCTCGTTCAGCATTTACGCTCCGCCCAACCCCAAGCAGTACGTCATCTGGAACGACAGCTCCCAGAGCATGACAATTTACAACAGCTCGGTCATTGGCAACACCACCCCGGCAGGTACAGGCGTCACGATCCCGGCAGGCAAGAAGTATTACGTGTTCAGCAACGGCACTAACTTCTATACGTTGGAGACCGTACCTAGCTTTACTGGTATTGTGTATAGCAACGGTTCTGCATTATCTGCGGCTACAGGCTCAGAAATGGTAACCGCCATCGGTTCAACAGCCGTGACTAATGCAACAAACGCAACAAAACTTGCCACAACCAACTTTAGCGTAGAAGAGTCTGGTGGTAACCTGGTATTCAAGTACGGGGCAACAACTATTGCCTCAATTACTTCTGCTGGCGTATTCACAACCCTCAGTGATCAAGTCGCTGGTGGAACACCGTAATAAAGGAGCTATAACATGGCAATCACAGTAAGTGGAACGTCAATTACGTTCAACGACGCAACAGTTCAAACTACCGCAGCAACAGGCGGCTTTAGTGGTGCGACCGTTACATCATCGGCTGTTGATATTACGCTGACTAGTTCGTCTACGCAGACCCAGGCAGTTTCAATGACTGCATCAGGCAAATTTGTTATCCTGCCCAACGCCACAACGCTAAGCAACAAGGGTGGCCCGGTCTTTATTATTCAGAATAAAGGGCAGAATCCGTTTGGTATTAAAGATGCGGCGGGTAACGTAATTGCCGCCATGGTTTATTACGGTCAGTCAGTGTCGCTAGTTCTGTTGAGCAACGCAGCATCGGCAGGAACCTGGGGAACGCAAGTTACTGGCTCTGCTGGTGTTGCTGGTATTGGGCCTATTAACGCATCTGCTATTTCTAGTTATCCAGGGTATGACGTTGTTGTTTGCGGTCTGTCAAGCACACAAGCACTCATTGCGTATACCAATTCTTCTGGTGCAAATATGCAGGTTGTGCTTGCCACAATTTCGGGTTCAACGGTAACGTATGGAACACCTACAACACTAACCACGCCAGCATCACTTATACGATCAACTTGCGCGTTATCTTCTACGCTTGGCATATTTTTTGCTGGGGCTCAGTTATTTGCGGTTAGCGTGTCTGGGTCGACAATAACTGTTGGCGCGGGAAGTGGCTCACTTGGATCTCTTACTCAAAACCGGACTAACATTTTTCAGGAAAGCGCTACTGCTGGTGCTGTTGTATTCTCTACTGACAACGGCGCTACAGCAACAGTTAGCGCAAGGGGTTTTACGGTATCCGGCACAACCATCACGCTTGGAACAACGCAAAATTTATATAGCACTGCCGTTTCTTCAAACACCCCTCAATGTTCTACAGCAAAACTAGCAACTGGATCGTATGTAAGTATTTATGCCGATCCAGCGGCCGCTGTTACAGTTTATGCACGACCTTGGACATCAAGCGCCGGAACGGTAACGCTTGGGACGCAAACAACGTATGCAAACACTACACGACAATTTATTTATATCCCTTATGCCAGCCAAACAGGCGGTGGTTTTGGTGCGTCATCAACGTGCGGTGTGTTTTCGTACGCAGGATTTAACGTAATTGTTGTTATTTCAGGATCGACTATTTCTAGTACGTCTACAAGTTACGGGCCACCTACGACATTTGGTGGAACAGTTGCATATGGTGCGGCTATTGGAACACCCCAACCGTTTGGCACAATTGGAATGATTGCCACACAAGGTACTGAACTCGGTGTATATACAGGAAGTTCAAATGGTTGGGGTGGTGGTGTATATCTTGGGTCTACGGGTCTAATTTCTGTTGGTGTTGTTTCATACAGTTATTGCGATGCAACAACAAACCTGTACGCTGGTGAATACAACGGTCTGGTTGCAGCCGTAGTGGTTAAAGGAAACTAACATGAAAATTCTTTTGAACTCCGACTCGGTTGCCATCTTTGTTGGCTTGTCGTTCACGCTGACCGCTGAAGGGCTATACCTGCCTGATGCGTTTAGCGCTCAATGCACGACTGCCAACTGCACCGTGATTGATGTTGACCCACCGCCAAACTACGTCAGCAATGCGTACAAGTGGGAAAACAACGCATGGACTTGCATTAACCAGCCTGCTGTTGACGCTTACATAGCGGCGCAGACTGCTGAATACAACAAAGAACAGGGCAACAAACGCCTACTGGCCTACACCGCCGAAGCCGACGGTATTTACTTCAAGTGGCAGCGCCAAGAAGCTACCCAGCAAGAATGGCTAGACAAGGTAGCCGAAATCAAGGCTCGGTACCCATACATCACCTGATGAGGCGCTGAAATTGATCCGGTCACTGCGTTCACGATGGTCTCTGGCGCTATCTCTGGCGTCAGAAAGTTGTGCGCGCTGGTTAAGGAAGCTCAGGCAGCTGGTAAAGAAGTAGCAGATCTGACGAGCCAAGTCACCCGGCATGTTGGCAAGGTACTTGAGCACACGCAGACACTGAAGAAGGCGGAGCTAGAGGTCAAGAAGAACCCACCAAAGGACAAGTCCTTGCAGGTTCTGGCGTTTGAGGAGGTGGCTCGCAAGATGGAGCTGAAGCAGCAGTATGAGCAGCTTCGCAACATGATCATCTACGAGTTAGGTTTGCCTGGAGGGTTTTGGGCAGACTTTGAGCAGACGCTGTTCCGGTTGGAGCAGGAGCATGAAAGGGACTTAGAACTAGCGGAGCAGATGCAAAGGGAGCTGGAATGGCAACGCAGGGTCAAGCTAGATCAAATGCAAGAGGTGGCCCTGGAGGTGGTAATCGTTCTGGTAATGCTGGCGTATCTGGTCGCGCTAATATGGTCGGTGATGCTGCACCAGAAGGGTCGATTGGGTGTCTGGTTGGTCTGACCATCATGGCATTTCTGTTTGCCATAATGTTGCCGGTGATGATGTTCATGTACATCGACATGCACAAACTCAGGCTGGAGAACGAGCGGATCACGCAAAAAATCGGCAAGTACCGACAACTGATTGAAAGGTGCGACAGGTGAGCGAACAGGACAAAACGCTGGGGGTACTGGACAGGGTGCTGGCCTACGTGGACAGCCCGTTCAAACTCATCGCCTTGCTCATCATGTTCATCTTTGGGTTCTGTGCTTGGTTTGTTTACAGCAACCAAGAGCTGCTGGTTGGGGCCTACAAGGAAAGCCAGAAGCTACCCAGCATCAATGAGTCCCGGGCGGATGACGCAGCGGCGATTCTGTTCAAGTATGGTGGTGCACAGACTGTGGCCATCTTCAAGGTAAACCCGTTATTTGGCACCCGGGTCTTGTACCGGGCGTATACGAAGGAAGGGCGCGACAAGCGCATGGAGGGTATTGATGTCGGACTATTTACCCAAAATCCAAACAACAACGCAGATGTTGTACGCCTTATGGCAGGAGAGACGCCATGCGGCGATTACCACAAGCCACAAAGCGAAATCGGCTTGTGGTACGTCGAGGTTGGTGTCACCTACGGTTGTCGAATCTCTGTACCACCGGACGCAACACGTTTCATCGGTCAAATTACCGTCGGGTACAAAGATCGACCTGAGAGCATAGAGGACGCCCAGTCCATGCTGCTCATCGCTTCATCAATGCTAACTAAAAAGAGTTACTAATGGGACTACTAGACACGCTTACCGGTGCTGCCAGCACCACGCCCATGGGAGCACTGCTTAACGTGGGTAGCAAAATTCTTGACCGCGTTCTTCCCGACCCGGCGGCAAATGCTGCGGCCAAGGCGGAACTCCTGAAGATGGAGCAAGAAGGTGAGTTGGCCCGCCTGGCCAATGAAACCAAGCTGTACGAGACCGAGCAGAACAATTTGACCAAACGCTTGGAAGCTGACATGGCCAGCGACTCGTGGCTATCTAAGAACATCCGCCCCATGACGCTGATTTTCTTGCTGCTTGCTTACAGCGGATTTGCCGTGGCCTCCATATTTAACTACGAAACTCGGGGTGCGTATGTTGAGTTGCTGGGGCAGTGGGGCATGCTGGTGATGTCCTTCTATTTCGGTGGCCGCACCCTGGAGAAAATTGCTGATCGGGTTAAAAAATGAATCTCTCCGAACATTTCACCCTGGAAGAAGCCACGTATAGCGAGACGGCTATTCGCATGAACATCAACAACCAGCCGGACGAGCGCCAGCTGGAGAACATGAAGTCTGCTGCCGCCCAACTTGAGGCTGTGCGGGCGTTGTCTGGTCCCCTGCGCGTCAACTCTTGGCTGCGCCTGCCTGATGTCAACGTGGCGGTGGGGGGCTCCAAGGTTTCCAGCCATATGGATGGTTGGGCGATTGACGTGTCTAGTTCCAAGCACACCCCGTTGGAACTCTGCCGCATGGTTGAGGGCGCCGGGATAAAATTCGACCAGATGATCCACGAGTTCGGGCGTTGGATGCACATCAGTTTTGCCCCCGAGATGCGTCAGCAGAAGCTGACCATCTTCAAGCCGGAGGGTAAGTACAAGGTTGGCATTTTGACCGAGGCGGACTATCATTCAGCCTGATAGGGGGTCCCCGTGCCATTACAGAAACTTCAGTTCCGACCGGGTGTCAACCGGGAATCGACCACGTTGGCCAACGAGGGTGGCTGGTTTGAGTCCGATAAGGTGCGGTTCCGTTCCGGCTACCCCGAGAAGATCGGTGGTTGGGTTAAGGACTCCGGTACTGTTGTCGAGCCCGCTGTGCCGCCTACTGGGATGTTCTGGGGTATCTGCCGATCCATGTGGAACTGGGTATCCCTGAACGGGTTCAACCTGCTGAGCCTTGGCACCAACCTGAAGTTTTATATCCAAAACGGTGTAGGCGGCTCCATCAACGACGTAACCCCACTTCGTAGCACTACGATTGCAGGGCAGGTAACTTTTGCCGCTACTTCTGGCTCGACCACCATTGTGGTCACCGACTCTGGCTGGGGCGGTCAGACCAACGACTTTGTTACGTTCACCGGGGCGGTATCGCTAGGCGGCAACATCACGGCAGCCATTCTCAACAGCGAGTTTCAAGTTACCTATCTTTCTACTAGCACATACAGCATTACAGCCAGCATAGCGGCCAACGCCAGCGATGTTGGTAATGGTGGCTCACTCACGGTAGCCGAGTATCAGATTGCCACAGGCGCGGACGTAGCTGGCTCTGTTAACGGTTGGGGTGCAGGTACTTGGGGCGGTGTTGTGGCGGCTCCCGGAACGAACACCGGCTGGGGTGTGGCAGCTGCAACGGGTATTAGTGTGCAGTTGCGCACATGGAGCCAGTCTAACTTTGGCCAGGATTTGATCTTCAATCCCCGTGGTGGCCCAATTTACTACTGGGCTTTTAACTCTATCGTACCCACGCAGTTTGACCGAGCTGTGCCGCTGACGCAACAGACGGTTACTTTTAACATTGCTACCTCCGAGGTCACGCTGGCCTCGTACTTAGATGAGGGCACGGGCGTCTCATTCACTACCAACGGTGTACTGCCAATAGGTGTGCTGGCAAACGTAACCTACTACTTAGTGACCACAGCTACGCCTTTGGTTTATGCGCTGTCGTCTACGGTTGACCTACTTACGCCTGTTGTGATGTCGGGTTCTACGTCTGGCACAAACTACATGGTGGTGGCTGACGCGCCGTCAAAATGTAACCATGTCATGGTGTCCGACGCCTCGCGCTTTGTGCTGGCGTTTGGTGTGAACGACTACGGATCGACCACACAAGACCCGATGCTGGTTCGTTGGTCAGATCAGGAAAGCCCCAATGTGTGGACGCCATCCATTACCAACCAAGCGGGTAGCTATCGACTGAGCCGGGGGTCGCAAATTGTCACCGCCATCCAGACACGACAAGAAATCTTGGTGCTTACCGACGCAGCCATTTATTCCATGCAATATCTTGGAGCGCCGTATGTCTGGGGATTCCAGATCATGGGCGACAACATTTCGATCCTTGGCCCCAACACAGCTGCTACCGTCAACAACATTACCTATTGGATGGGTGTCGACAAGTTCTACATGTACTCCGGTCGAGTGGAAACCCTTCCGTGCACCCTCCGTCAGTACATCTACGACGACATTAACGTCTCGCAGGGAGCCCAGGCATTTGCGGGAACCAATGAGGGTTACAACGAAATCTGGTGGTTCTATTGTTCTGCTACTTCTTCCACGATAAACAAATACGTCGTGTATAACTACTTAGAGCGCACTTGGTATTACGGCACGATGGCCCGTAGTTCTTGGCTGGATAGCCCGCTGCGCTCGCAGCCGATGGCGACCCCCTACGCCGGGACAAACGGCCAGCTGGTGTATCACGAGACGGGAAATGATGATGGTACGGTTGACCCCGCGCTACCTATCACCGCTTACGTGCAGTCCTCTGATTTTGATATTGGGGATGGCCACAACTTTGGTTTTGTATGGCGCCTGATCCCCGACATTACGTTTGACGGGTCGGATGTCAACAAGCCCCAAGCTAATTTCACTGTGCGCCCACGCCAGTTCCCCGGCACCAACTACGGCACGGCAGACAATCCGGCGGTCAAGAGCACGCAGAACTACGCAGGCCAGCAGTCCTATAACGTGCAGCAGTTTACTGAGCAGGTCTACGTTCGTCTGCGTGGCCGTCAGATGGCGTTTCGTGTGGAGTCCACTGAGCTTGGTGTGGCCTGGCAGCTGGGAACCCCGCGTATGGATGTGCGCCCGGATGGTCGTCGATGAGCAACTTGTTTGTTTATACCGAGCAAGACCTCAACAGGTTCGTTGCTCCGCGTCTGGCAGCCGCCCCGGTCGAGTACGACCAGCGGTTTATGGATCAGTACACCAACATCCTGCGCCTGTACTTCAACCAACTGGACAGCTTTAACAGCCAGCTACGAACAACAGCTTTGTCCCCCATCAATGATGGGTCGGCCATTTATTTCCCCAACGGGGCGTTTTCATCTTCGGCTTCACAAACGGCAGCCAGCACCACAGCGGCCTACGATATTACGTTTACTGACACCGATGCGTCTAACTACGTTTCGTTGGTAAGCGGGTATCAAGTAACTACTGCCAAAGCGGGGCGGTATAACTTTCAGTACAGTATTCAGTGCGCCAACCTGGCCAACTCCACGGAATCGATTGACGTTTGGTTTCTTTATAACGGCACCAACATACCGCGCTCCAACACCCGGATTGGTATGGCCGCCCGTAAGAACCCAGCAACGCCGTTCTATGCGGTAGGTACGGTGAACTTGCTTGTTGATATGGCCGCAGGGGACAACGTCAGCTTACAGTGGCATACCACAAATACCAGCGCGTTTATCCAGTCAGAGCCCGTGGCGGCTACCCCAACACGCCCGGCAATACCGTCCGTTATCTTCACGGCGACGTTTGTGTCAAAGATCTGAAAATGTTACGATTCAACCAATTTACAGGAGAACACCATGGGTACTGGTGTAGGTGAAGCCGCCCTGGCGGCAGAAGCGATTGGGGCAGCTGAAGCTGCTACTGCGGGTGCTGGCTTTCTCGAAGGCATGGCGGGTGTCTCTGCGCTTGAAGGTGCGGGTGTTGCCGGTCTTGGTCTTGGCACGGGCGCGGGTCTTGGTACCGCGCTGGCGGGGGCTGGTGCTGGCGGACTAGGCGCACTGAGCCCTGCTTTCCAAACCGCCCTTGGGCAAACCGCCGCTGTTATGCCGGAAGTTGCAGCCCAGACGGCTCAATTTGCCAATATGGGCGCTATGCCCGGCGTTGATGCCGCTTTGGGTGCGGGTCAGATTGGTGATCCCGCTTTGTTGCAAACGTTAGGTCAGGGCGCGGGTGAAGCTGCAACGCAGACGTTAAACCCAATCAACTACCTGCAAGACGTCAACGCCACGATGGAGTTGAATATTCGTCCTGAAGATATTGTTGATGCCGAGACTTTAGCCCCCAAAGTTGCAACGCCCGCTACGCCGACCCCACCACGTGAGCCCGGAATGTATACCGCCGAGCCTGGGTGGGCATCTAAAACAGCTCCTACTACAACGCAAAGAGCCGGAGGTATTGGCGACATCCTCAAGAACGCCACACAGCCCTTGCAAAACTGGTGGGAAGACCAGAACACATTGACAAAATACGGCCTTGGCGCCACCGGCGCGTTGCAAGCCGCCAAATACCTGAACAAACAGCAAGGCGTTGCGCCTGCTGAGAAGTACAGCGGCCCGCTGTCCAAGTTTACATACAGCCCCGACACGTACCGTCCGTATACGTATAAACCCTATGCTGCTGGTGGTCCGGTGGAAGAGATGTCCAACCGCAACGCTATCGGGGCCAATACGGGTTATCCCCAATCTGACATCCAGCAAGGCGCCTACGCTACCCCCTGGCAAACCCCCGTGTCACGCAATGTCGTGGCAGGTGCAGGAGATGTCGGTGTTGACCAGATGACGGGTATGGAGCGCATGGCGGGTGGCGGTATTGCCAATCTGGGCGGCTACTCTGATGGTGGGCGTCTGCTCAAAGGCCCAGGGGATGGCATGTCTGACAACATCCCCGCTACGATTGGGCGTAAGCAACCAGCCCGTCTGGCCGATGGTGAGTTTGTGGTTCCGGCAGATGTTGTGTCTGGTCTGGGCAACGGCTCCACGGACGCGGGCGCCAAGCAGCTGTACAAAATGCTCGATAAGGTCCGCTCCGCTCGTACCGGCACCAAGAAGCAAGGCAAGCAGATCAAGCCTGAGAAATACACACCCGCATGAAACTGACGGTTCAGCACGTCGATACAAACCACGTCCAGCAAGTCTGGCCGCTGGTGGAGCCTTTCCTGAACGACGCGCTGACTAAGGGTGTGGGCTTCCCCGACTGGGCGGCTTGCTACAACATCCACCACGTCCAGCAATTTGTGACAGGTGGGCAGTGGCTCCTCTTGGTGGCAACCGACGAAGAGAATAAAATCCAAGGGGCGGCCACCGTGTCGTTTATCAACTACCCCCTGCACCGTGTGGCGTTTGTCACCTGTATTGGGGGCAAACTTATTTCCAGTCAGAACACCTTTGAGCAGCTCAAGGCAATCTTGAAAAGCCGAGGCGCTACAAAAATCCAAGGGTCAGGACGAGACGCCATCGTCCGTTTGTGGAAACGCTACAACTTTGAACCCCGCAACACTCTGGTCGAGGCACTTCTGTGAGTCTGCACCATATCCTCCCGCACCAACTACCCCAGGTTTGGGCGAAAGCAGCACCGTTGCTGCAAAAGGCGATTGACCTTGAACCAGACTTAATCACGATCGAGCAGGTTGAATACTCTGTTCGTACAGGCCGTACGTTTCTTTTGGTGTGGGAAGAACCCGGGGAGGGGATTACTGGCGCGGTAACCGTGGAGTTCATTGACTACCCGCGAGAACGCGTGGCCCATGTGAATTTGATGGGCGGTAAAGGCGTTGTAAGAGATTACGTTTTTGACGAAGCCAAGGATTGGATGAAGTCTTTTGGCGCAACAAAAGCACAATGTTGGGCCAAGGGGTCATTGGTTCAAATGTATGAAAAGATGGGCATGACCAACACCCATCAGGTTATGAGGATTAACCTATGAAGCTGCTGAATTTTCTCTTTAAGTTTTTAACGGGTCAGCAGTTTGCGCTGTACCTTGGTGGTGGCGGTGGTGGTTCTCCGGGCCCGACTACGAGCACAACGCAAACGTCAAACATCCCCGAGTACGCACGCCCGTACGTGGAGACCATGCTGGGCGCTACCCAGCAACAGCTGTTTAATACCGCCCCCGGTCCCGATGGCACTACGCAGATCACAAGTGTTAAGCCTTATCAGGCGTTTGGTGCGCAAGTAGACGGCGGTCAAGCGGGTCTTGGCCCCGGTGAAATGGCTGCGGCGCGTTCTGCCTATGCTCAATTTGACCCCCTGCAAAACCAGGCGTACCAGACGGCAAGCGGTTTGGAAACCGGCACCGCTATGCAAGCCGGTATGGGCGGAACGGCTGCTGGTACGGCACAAGCTCTGGGTGCGGGACAGCAATATGCGCAACAAGCCACAAACCCCAACGCAATCTCTGCATACATGTCGCCGTACATGCAGAACGTGGTGGACGTGCAGCAGCGCGAAGCCCAGCGCATGTCGGATATTGCCGGGACGCAGCAGCGCGGTCAGGCAACACAAGCTGGGGCTTTTGGCGGCAGCCGTCAGGCCATTATGGAGGCCGAACGTCAGCGCAATCTGGCCACGCAACAAGGCAACATCCAGGCTATGGGGCTACAGTCCGCGTTTGATCAAGCTCGGCAGGCCCAGCAGTTTGGCGCCAATCTAGGTCTTCAAGGCGCCCAGACAGGTATTGCTGGTGCAGGACAGATGTTTGGTCAAGGCGCGGGCAACCTGGCTCTGCAAAACCAATATGGCGGTCAGCGACAAGCGTACGACCAGAACGTCCTGAACCAGGCCATCCAGAACTACGCGATGCAGCAACAGTATCCGCAGCAACAGCTGTCGTTCATGAACGCTCAGCTTCGCGGTCTGCCCATGCAAGCAAGCACGACGCAGTCGTATCAGGCCCCGCCAAGCTACTTGTCCCAGGCGGCAGGTTTGGGTATGTTGGGCTATGGCCTCAACAGAGCAGGCGCCTTTGGTAAGAAGGGTGGCATGCCCAAGGACTTCGAGAAGAAAAAGATGGACGACACCCCCGGCGGCTTGCAAGCCCTGGCCCTGTCGAAAATGTAAGGAACTGTCATGGCAATGAACCCCCAAAACGTGTTGTCACAGCTCCGCATGATGGACGACCAGCAGTTGCAGCAGTATGCTGCAATGCACAAAAACGACCCGTTCATCTTTCCCCTGGCGTTCCAAGAAAGCCAGACGCGCAAGCAGATGCGTGCCGAAAGCCAGGCGATGCAGCCCCCACAACCGAAGGTAGCCGACCAGGCCCTGGCGCAGATGGCCCCGCAGCCCCAACAGCCGCTGCCTGAGAATGTGGGTATTGGCCAACTGCCTGCCGACAACCTCAAGGGTATGGCCACGGGCGGCATCGTGGCGTTTGATGACGGTGGTGAGGTGCCTGGTTACGCGGATGGTGTGGCTGTTAAAGACCCTGTCCAAAGATTTGCAAACCAGTACCGTGCAGTGGCTGAGCAGGTTGGCCAGCGTCTGGGTGTTGATCCCGGTGTTTTGATCGCTCAGTGGGGGCATGAGACTGACTGGGGTCGGAAAACAGTTGGTAAATACAACTTTGGCAACATCAAAGATGTGACCGGCAAAGGCCCAACCGCGTATGACAAAATGGAAAAGAGCAAGTCTTCTTACAAGTCTTACGACTCGCCGGAAGCATTTGCCAATGACTACGCCAGTTTGATTGAACGCAACTTTCCCAAGGCAATTGGGGCGGGCTCCGACGTCAAAGCGTTTTCTGCCGGGTTGCAAGAAGGCAAACGCGGGGCGTACGCAACGGACCCCAACTACGGCGCCAAGCTGGAAAAGACGTTTATGTCGATGATCCCTCCGGCGCAAGCTGCTGCGGTTTCTGTAGACAAAGCCAGCGCCATCCCTGGGCAGAGCGTAACCGCTCCTGCCAAACAACCCGAGGGCGGGTTTATGTCTGCGGACAGCTTTCAACGTGGCGCTGAGGCGCTTGGTCTTTCGCGTGATGTTGGGCGTAATGTTTTCAACACGATGATGGCCCCAACGCCGTTGGCCCCCGCTACTACGGTACCCAAAGCAGGGCCTGGTCTGTATGGCCGCGCTGCGGCTATGGGCGAGCGTATCTACGACAAGCTGTTCCCCGGCGCTGGCCTGTCCAAAGAAGGTATTGCAGCATTGCGTGCAGAGTCAGAACTGGCCCGCAAGACCACGCCTGAAGCACAGCTCCTACTGACCGGCCCCCAAGCCAAACTGCCTGGAACCACTATCCCGGTCACGCAAGCCGGTGAGGGTATTACCAGCCTGGTTCAGCCTGCTCGCATGGTACCTCCCGGACCGGAAGCCACACGCCTGGAACAAATGGCCGCAGCCGCCAATACTCGCAAGGCGGCACAAGCCGCGCAAGGCGCTGAAACCGGCACGACAGCCACCAAAGCCGCTGGTCTGGCGCAAGATGTTGCCGCTGGTGAAAGCGCAGCTGAGAAGATTCAGAAGGCCTCGATGCTGCGTGAGGCAGAAGAAGCCGCGCAACTTACATCCGCAGCCCAACGCGCTCAAGCAGCCAAGACAGGTGCCGCCTTGACTTCTGCTGCGGCAGGTGCTGCTGGAGCTCTTGGTGGGGGCAATGCTCCTGGTACCGGTGCAGGGCTTGACTACGAGACCGGGTTTGAGGATTACGTCAAGCAGATGCCCAAGGAAGATAAAACCGAGTTGAAAGACCTGGGTAGAGAAACCGCCAAAGATGCGGGTATTAAAACCAAGGGTTGGACCGGGGACGACTTCATTGCCATGGGCTTGGGTATTTTGAGCGGGCAAAGCCCCAACGCCCTCACCAACATCGGTGAAGGCGGCCTGAAAGGCCTGGCCATGCGTCAAGCACGTATCAAAGAAGAAGCCGACACCGCGTATAAAGAAGCCCTGGCTAGACATTACGGTGTGGACCCGTTTGTACAACGTCTGCAAGCACTCAAAGACCCCGAGAACGTCAAGATGTTCAAGACGATGAAAGACCTGGAACGCGAGCCCATGACCAGGGAGGCTGTGTTCAAGCAGTTCATGTCGTCGCCGCTAGCGTTGGGCGTAGATCCAAAAGATTTGCTCGCAGCATTCCAGAAATATGTACAATCGTACGAGTCCGTTCTAGGACCTATTGGTGGGTTGCCGCAGGGTGTAGTTGTTACCCCAAGGGCCCCATGACCTGATTCACAATGAGAGGGCGGTATGCCGCAATATACAGTTCAGATTCCTGGCAAGGGGACATTCGATGTCAACTCACCCACGGAACTTACAGATGAACAAGCGTATATGGCGGTGTTGCAGCAGTTGCAACCAGCTGCTCCTCCAGAAGATCAGGGTAAACCCGAAGGCGGTTTCATCCCGTCGCTCAAAGCAGGTGTTTCTGGCGTAAAGAGTGACATTGCCGCCCTGGCCGGGCGTGCTGGCCTGATGGATCTTGCCAAGGCTGAGCAGATCCTGGCCGAAGAAGAGAAGTACCGCCAACGCACGTTTGCGCCTACTACCGAGGGCTGGACCGAAGCCCCCTGGACCAAATTCAAAGAAACCCTGGGCGGCTCACTGCCGTACATGGCTGCACCTCTTGCAGCCGGTTTGCCTGGTGGGGCTGTAGGCCTGGGGCTAGCTGGGTTGACATCTGCCGCACAGTTCACTGGCTCCAACATTGGACGCCAGATGGAGACCGGTAAGACCCTGGGTCAGACGGAACTTGGAACCGCTGCGCTAACGGCTGTCCCTCAAGCCGCGCTGGACATTGTGTCTATGCGCATGATTCCCGGTATCCGCAATATCTTTGGCGCCGCAGGCAAAAAGCTGACGGTAGAAGAAGCCGAGCAGGTTGCCAAGCAAGGGCTGGCCGGAACGCTCGGAGATTACGCCATGCGCACCGGCAAAGCTGCCGGTATGGAGGGTTTGACGGAAGCCAGCCAACAGGTACTGGAGCGCCTGCAAGCAGGCCTTAACATTGCTGACGCAGACGCCCGTTCCGAGTACTTCGACAACTTTGTAGCTGGCGCTATCCTGGGTGGTACGTTGGGTGTGCCGGGTGTTTACGGTGAGCGCGGGCGGGAACAACGCGAAGCCAAGGCTATTTTGGCAGCACAGCAGGCGCTTGCACAACGCGCCGCAGCGCCCGAGGCGCAGCCTACCGAAGAGGCTATCCCAGAACCCACACTGCGTCAGCCAACAGTTACGCCGGAAGAAGCGGCTGCTGGCGAGGTAGCTCCCCGCACACCCAAGGCAGCTAAAGGCGAGGCAGCTCGTGCCCGCAAGCTAGAGAAAGAGCAGCAGGAGTACCTCAAACGCTACGCTCTGATGCAGGCCCAGCGTGAGAAAGATACCGCTGAGTACGAGCGCATCAAGGCAATGACGCCGGAAGAGTATGCGCTGGAGCAAGCCCAAGAAGTACCGGCCACCCGCAAAGGACCGCGTGGTGCAATGCCTGAGCCTGTGGGTATTCAGCCGATCGCGCCGTACAGCGAGGCCCAGAAATTTGCCGCAACCCAGATTAAGCTAGCCCAGGACCGGGAGCCCTACGCCGACGTTGGCAGCTACGTCGACTACATCCTGGCAAAGCCGGAGATGGCTCGTGCGTTGGTTGCCGCAGGCTTACCGATCCCCGGCTTGACCCCTGCCCAGAGCCAACGTGTGTTGAATTCGTTGGAGTCCACGCTTACCCTCCAGGACAAGGCCGCCGCCAAAGAGGCAAAAATTGCCGGAAGCCAGGCTACGTTAGCGGCGCAGCAACGCCTGGGTCAGGTGGAAGGGGAAGAGCAAGCCGCCCTGGAAGCCCAACGTGCGGAAGCAGACAGACTTGCCCGGGAGGCAGAACAGGCCGACCAAGACGCACGCCGTGCACAACGCATCCAGCCCGAGGTTGAGGGCATTCGCCGTCTGGGACGTGTCCCGGAGGGCAGTTTCTCCGAAGCCAACCGCATCGCTGCCGAAGAACGTCTGGCCAAGCGTGACCATGAAGAAGCCGTGGTGGAGGCGCTTGTAGGCACGCTGCCGCGTGAGACAGGGAAGATCCTGCCCGGTACGTTGTACCGTGGGCTTGGCGGTAAGAAAGCCAGCATCGACGACTTGCGTGCGCAGCTCAAGATAGCCTTGGCTACCAAGGATAAGGCTACTGCTCAGAATCTGATCCGTGAGCTGCGCAGTAAAGAGGACCTCGGTACCGATCTCACAGCCGATGCTGGCCAGGCTACGGCTGAGCTACAAGGCTTGCTAGGCACAAAACCAGCAGATACCACCGCGCAAGAGAAAAAGGCGGTGTCCTATGCCGACACCCAGCGCATGCTCATGGTTGAGCTAGCCCGCGTTAAAGCCCTTGCCGGGCGTATTGGTCTGCCGGAAACCCAACGCGAACGCGTTAGCGCCATCAAAGAGCAGTTTGCCGAGGCGCATGCTAACGAGATCAATGCTCGCCGTGCTATGTTTGGTTTGCCTGAGATGGCGGACTGGGAGCGTGGCGAAGCGCGTGCCCGAGCCATGGAGGCACTGAATACGCTGGATAACAACTGGGGGCAGTTCAACAACCCGGTTACCAGCGTGCGTCAGCTTCAGCGCATCGTGCGCAAGGCCACATTTGACAACGTCCTTGATGCCGCGCAGCGCTTTAACTTGGCCGAAGCCGCCAAGACCGAGCAAAAGAACGAGCCTCGCCGTGGCCAGCAGTTTTTCTTTGAAGACGAAGCAGGCGAGCGCATTGAGGGCAAGACGATGGAAACGCCCCGGGAGACCGGGCCGCGTATTGCTGCTCCTGCTGAACTGGCTTTGCGTGGTGCACCCCGCCGCGCTGCCGAGGACAAGCAAGATGCCCTGGACCTGATCGAGCAGGCGTTGTCTACGGCTGATCGCCGCACCCGTGCAGCACCGGCAGTGGGAGAAAAAGCCCCCGCCAAAGTGGGGTCGTTGGCCGAGATGGCTCGTCTGTTTGAGCAGGACAAAACAAGTGGCAACGCTGCCAAGATGGACCAGGCGTCCATCGACTTGCTTGAGCGCCTGCGTGAGGCGCTGCCTGGTTCGACCGATCCCGAGTTTGCCAAGCTAGCCCGTGAGCAAGCGCAACAGGTGCTGGAAGGCAACCTGCCTAACCCGTTTGCCGTGCGTGATCTGGACGAGATGATGCGTGCGCAGGAGGCCGCAGGCCGTAGTGCAGCACCCGCCTTGAGCGCAGCAGAGACCGAACGTGTTGCTCGTGGTGAGGCTAAGTTTGAAGCGCAGCCCCAGCGGGAGTTGTTTGGCGACATGCCCCAGACGGTGCGTGACACCGTGCGTAACTTCCAGAAGTTGCTTGAGTCTGGTCAAGTCCAGAAGCTGCGGGAGGACATCGAGAAGCGTCGTCAGAACAACACCGACGCGTTGCAGCGTCTAAGCCGGGAGCTACCTACCGCAACCAACAAGTTGCGCAAAGCCAAGGCGCACTACACGTCAAAGCTCAAGACAGCGCAGAAGTCCGGTACTGTACTGCACAACTTTAAACAAGAGTTTGAAGAAGACCTGGGCGCTATTAGCCAGACGGTGCAAGCTCTTCAGGCTGCGCGTGATAGTGCCGCCATAGCAGTACAAGACATTGAGGCTATCAGGACGTTCCTGCTGTCTGAGCCAGCAGACATGAGGACTTTGATCAACGCAAGCAATGCGCTCAAGCAAGAGCCTGCTCTGCGGGCAAAGCTGAAGCAGGCGGAAAAAGAACTTGCTATTGGTAAAGAGCTTGAAGCTGCTATCCGCGCAACGATTGCTGCCGACGACACGCTGGTCAAACCGCTGCAAAAGCGCATGGCGGCAGCCAACAAAGACCTGTTCTCTGCACAAGAAGACCTGGCCGAGGCAAACAGAGCCCTGCAAGCAGAGAAGCAACAAGCCGCCGCAGCTGAAGCCGCTGAAAAAGCACGTGCTGCCAAGGCAGAGGAAGAGGCCGCAGTTACCGACCAGACTAAACCCACGCCGGAACCCGTGTGGCGTGGTGCGCTACAAGCTGGGCGTGAGGGCCTGAACCTGCCAGGTGTGCGTCTGGAGAAAGACACCTCCAACCTTAAGCAACAGATTGCGGAAATCCGCAGCGCCATGGGTAGCCTGGACGAACAGATTGACAACGAGACAGACGCTGACCGCAAGGCTGAGTTGCAGGCAAAGCTGGACGAGCAGAAGCAAAAGCTGGATACCGTCTATGCCAACGCTCCGGTTGTTAAGACCGAGTTGCTAACCCGCAAGGCTGAGAAAGAAGCCCGTGAGTTTGATGAGGCCCAGGCCGCTGCCTATGATGCGGCTTCAGCGCGGCGTCGCAAGCGCAAGGGTGAGAAGGCGCCCAAGCTACAACCTGTTAAGCGTATTGGTGCTTACCGTGATGTAAGAACGAACCAGATCGTGCAGCCGCTCAAACCCACGCCGATGGTGGAGCCCGCAGCG
>Ga0222713_10001879_pt1 | contig 22940 bp, 22 predicted proteins | sample C33_649DmetaG_FD_165061 | JGI IMG/M metagenome (GOLD analysis project Ga0222713, IMG submission 165061) | Estuarine water microbial communities from San Francisco Bay, California, United States - C33_649D | ecosystem: Environmental > Aquatic > Marine > Unclassified | place: USA: California...
CAGCGTACCGCCGAAACCGAGGCGGAAACTGGCGTCGAGGTTCAATACACCCAGGCAGTTCGGGCCGACGACACGAACGCCGCTGGATTGGATGGCCGCGAGCAGCTTGTCGTTGAGTTCCTTACCGGCCTCGCCGGCTTCACTGAAGCCGGCCGACAGAATCACCGCAAACGGAATGCCGGCCTTGCCGCATTGTTCGACGGCCCCGGGCACCAGCGCGCCGGACACGGCGATCAGCGCGATGTCGCAGGGCTTGGGTACCGACAGCACGTCGGGATAACACTTCAGACCCTTGATCTCCGGGTATTTGGGATTGACCGGATAGACCTGGCCTTTGTAGCCGTATTCGGTCAGCAGCTTGATCGGCTGGCCGCCGATGCGCGTGAGATCGGTGGAGGCGCCGACAACGGCAACGCCGCGCGGATCGAGCAGTCGGGAAAGGTCGGGGGCGGTCGGGAGCGTATTCATGTGTTCGGTTTTTTGTTAAGGATGTTTTTCAGTCGGCGCGCATATTGGCGGCCTTCACCAGATTCGCCCATTTGCTGATTTCGCTGCGCACGAAGGCGGTGAATTCCTCCGGCGTGTTGCCGACCGGTTCGGCGCCCTGGCTCGACAGCCGTTCGACGACATCGGGTGCGCGTAGCGCCTTGACGGCTTCAGCGTGCAGGCGGGCGATCACCGGCTTTTGTGTGGCCGCCGGCGCGAGCAGGCCGTACCAGCCGCTGGCACTGTAGCCGGGCAGGGTCTCGGCGATGGTCGGCAGTTCCGGCAGCAGTGCGGATCGTTTGGCACTGGTGACGGCGATGCCTTTGACTTTGCCCGACTTGATGTGCGGCGTGATGATCAGGCTGTTTTCATAAGTCAGATCGACTTCGCCGGAAACCAGCGCGGTCAGCGCGGGCGAACCGCCCTTGTAGGGCACGTGGGTGATGTTGACCTTGGCCATGTATTTCAGCAGTTCACCGGCCAGATGGGTGATGGTGCCGTTGCCCGAGGAGCCGTAGTTGAGGCTGCCCGGTTTGGCGCGTGCGTAGGCCAGCAGTTCCTTGACCGTTTTAGCCGGCACCGAAGGGTGGGTGACCAGAATGCTGGTGACGGCAACGCTCTGGGTGATCGGCGCCAGGTCACGCAGTGTGTCGTAACCGCGATTGGGATTGAGGCTCATCGCCACCGCAACGCCGCCGATGGTGCCCATCAGGATGGTGTAACCGTCGGGTGCAGCCTTGGCGACCTGTTCGGTGGCAATCATGCCACCGGCGCCGCCGCGGTTGTCGACGATGATCTGCTGGCCGAGGCCTTCCGACATTTTTGGGGCCATCTGCCTTGCGACGATGTCGGTGGGGCCGCCGGCGGGAAAACCGACGACCATGCGAATGGCTCGCGCCGGGTATTGTTGTTGTGCAGCGGCCGGCAGTGCGATCGGGATCAGCAGCAGCGGCAACAGGGCCAGTTTTCTTTTCATGCAATCTCCTCGCAATGCAGGGCTATTGGTCGACGTGCGCGGTGTTGATCATCGAGGGGCGCTGCGCGAAGGCGTCAAACCAGCGGGTGATGCGTCCATTGCCGATGCGCCAGCCCAGACTGGAAAAACGGAAATCGGCGTAAGACAGTGCGCAGGCGATGGCGACATGGCCGATGCTGACCGGATCGGTGCCCAGGGCTTCAGCTTCCTGATCCAGTGCCGCGACAGCGTTACGCACCTTGGTTTCAAAAGCCGCCATGGTTTCCGGCGACTGCTGCGTTTGCGGGCGCAGCAGTTCATTGCGCCACAGCATCAGGTTGTCGAGCAGGTTGTTGCCCAGTGCATGGCGGCGCAGTGCGGTCCAGCGCGCCTGTCCGGACGGCGGGAACAACTTCGCGCGGTCGTGCAGGCTGTCGAGATATTCGCAGATCACCGTCGAGTCGTACAGTGCGCTGCCATCGTCGAGCAGCAGCGTCGGAATCTTGCCGGTGGGATTGATTTTCAGCAGATCGGTGTTCGGTTTGTTCATTGCCACCAGCGTGCGTTTGCATTCAAGGCGTCCGGCCAGCCCGCACTCGTGAGCGAACACCATGACCTTGCGCACGAAGGGTGAGCGTGACGACCAGAACAGCTTCATGCGCCGAGCTGCTTCATGTAAGCGATGATGGCATCGGCAACGGCGACTGGTTGTTCCGGCAGCAGCGCGTGGGCGGCGTTGTCGATTTTGGCGATCGTGACGCGGTCTGCGCCCCACTGGTCACGGTAGTTGTAGATGCTGTCCGGCGGCGACAGCGGATCTCTCAGCGACAGCACATCAAGCACTGGCGCCGTGCCGGCAGTCCACCATTCCGGTTTGGGTGTGGCTTCGGTGGCATCACGCTCGGCATGCATCACTTCTTCATCCCAGCCGCCGAGCCAGACACTGGCGTCATTGCCGGGTGCAAAAAACACATGCTGCAGATGCTTGAGCCTTGTCGCTTCCGGCAGATCCATCTGATGGCATTTGTTGATCGAATCGCGCAGTTCGGGGGCGAGCGGCCAGGTGTGGGTTGCCGCCAGTAACACCACGGCACGCACCAGCTTCGGATGATCGGCGGCCATTGTGCGGGCGACAAAGTTGCCGAAGGCATGACCGGCTACGACAGTGGGGCCGCCGCCATCGTGTTCGATGACCATGGCGATGTCGCTGGCGAAATCATGCAGCGTGATGCCGTGCAGCGGTCCCTGGCTGCCGCCGAGTCCGCGCGGTTCCGGACACAGTACGCGATAACCAGCGGTGGCAAGGCGCTCGGCAATGACAAAAAAATCCGGGGCGCCGCGTCCCAGCGAGGGCATCATCACCACGCGGGGGCCATGACCGCAGGCGTGGACAACAATTCTTACGCCGTCGCGTTCGACGGTAAAAGTGGACAAGTGCATGGCAGGCATCAGTGAATTTTGGGATATCGAATTCTACTCCGCAGGCCGTCCGGTCTCTTTGATGTTTCCAGCATATGGAGATGTGCAAATGAGGCGGTGAGCAGGCGCTGATGACCCATCCTTCCGTAGTCTGGACTTGCCGCAATATGCATTCAGGTGACCGGCTTCTCTCTATAATGCTCCGGGTTTCAAATGCCACTGACAGGAGGAGTCATGGTTCATCAAGGCAAGCGGTTTCCGGGGTTGATCATGCGTACGCTGGAGCATGCCGTCTTGCTGCCGGGTATGGTTTTATGTTCGGTGTACGCACAGCCGGCTTACGCACAAGACTGGAAACCGGAACGCAATGTCGAAATCATTGTGTCTTCGGGTGCGGGTGGTGCGGCGGACCGGTCGGCGCGGGTGATCCAGAAATACCTGCAGTCGGTGCCGGGCATGCCCAGCGTTACGGTCAACAACAGGCCGGGTGGCAGCGGCACGCTGGCCTGGAGTTCGCTGAACCTGCATCCGGGCGACGCCCATTACATTTCAACGCTGAATACCGCGCTGGTGACCAACCAGATCATGGGTTTAAGTACGCTGCGTTACCAGGACATCACGCCGCTGAACATCGTCATGCATGAATATGTGGCGGTGTGGGTGCGTACGGCCTCGGGCATTCAGAGCGGCAAGGATCTTGTGGCGAAGCTGAAGGCCGATCCCGGATCGGTGAGTTTCGGTATTTCGCCGGCGCGCGGCAATCAGAACCATATCGTGCTCGGCATGATTGCCCGTGCCGCGGGTATTGATCCGAAAGCATTGAAAATCGTGGTCTATTCTTCCGGTGGTGCCGGTACCACGGCAACGCTGGGCGGCCACGTTGAAGTCTGGGCGGGCACGATCGGCAACGCGCTACCGCTGTTGCAGGAAGGCCGCATCCGCGTGCTGGGCATCAGTTCGCCGCAGCGCCAGCCCGGCGCTTTTGCCGCAGTGCCGACGCTCAAGGAGCAGGGCGTTGATGCAGTGTATTCAGCCTGGCGCGGTTTTCTCGCGCCCAAGGCCCTGACTGCGGCCCAGACCGCTTACTGGGATCGCGTGTTTTCGCGCATGGTCGATGATCCGGACTGGAAAGAAGCGCTGGAGAAGAATGCCTGGGACCGCGATTTCAAAGGCGCGGCGGAAACCCGCAAGTTCCTCGAGGCCGAGCATGTCCTGCTGGAAAAAATGATGGCCGATCTCGGCATCATCAAACGTTAAAAAATCGAGCTGTAAACAATACCTTACCGGACGGAGCGCAGCATGACCGCACAAGCCGTAAAAATGTCGCAGCCGCAGGACTGGAAACTGATTGTCGAGAAGGATGTTCCGATCAAGCTGCGTGACGGCGCGATCATCTACTGTGACGTGCTGCGACCCGATTGCAAGGAGAAGGTGCCGGCGCTGATGAATATCGGCCCCTATCAGAAGGACAAGCTGTGGCGGCCGCCGGCGGATCTGGAAGAGGCGGCGAATCCCTATCTGAACTGGGAAACCGCGAATCCGATGTGGTGGTGCCCACGAGGTTATGCGCTGATCCGTGTGGATTCCCGCGGTTCGGGTAAATCGCCGGGCCAGTCCGATCCGAATTCCTATCAGGAAGGCGTTGATTTTTACGACGCCATCGAGTGGGCAGCGAAGCTACCCTGGTGTTCGGGCAATATCGGCACGCTGGGGGTGTCCTATCACGCCAACTGCCAGTGGCGTGCCGCCAATCTGCAGCCGCCGTCGCTGAAGGCGATCCTGCCCTGGGAAGGCCGCGCCGACCTCTACCGCGACCAGGCTTATCACGGCGGCATTTTTGCGATGGGTTTCATTTCGAGCTGGCACAACACGCAGACCGCGCACCATCTGCTCGGCCGCCCGCGCGAATACAACCCCAATGCCTTCCGCAACGACCTGCTGTGGAACTGGATGAGCAACAACCTCGACTCCGATTACTGGCGCATTCGCAGTGCGCAGTGGGAAAAGATCACTGTACCGGTGTTCAGTGCCGGCAACTGGGGTGGATTCTCGCTGCACCTGCGCGGCAATATCGAAGGTTTCGTCAATGCCGCCTCGAAACACAAGAAGCTGCGCGTGCACACCGGTTCGCATTTTCATCCCTTCCATTCGGAAGAAGGGCGAATCGACCAGTTGCGTTGGTTCGATTACTGGCTGAAGGGCATCGACACCGGCATCATGGATGAGCCGCCGGTGAAAATCGAAATCCGTACCGGAGGCAGCACCAAGCCCTACGCCTTCCGTTTTGAAAACGAATGGCCGCTTAAACGCACGCAGTGGACGAAAATGTATCTCAATATCGAGCGTGCGCAGGGCACGGATATCGACAGCGTTGAAGGTTCGCTGATGACTCAGGTGCCGGAGAAGGAATCGAAGCTCAGTTACTCCGCCAGCGGCGTCACCAAGGCCGGTGTCGCTTCTTCATCGACCGCTCTGATGCTTGCCGCGCAGAACAAGATGGGCGTCGCCTTCGAAACGCCGCCGCTGAAGGAAGACACCGAGGTCACCGGTCCGCTGATGCTCAATCTCTGGGTGTCGAGCTCGACTGAGGACATGGACATCATGGTGACGCTGCGCAACATTGATGCCGACGGCAAGGATGTCTGCGAAGTCGGCCAGCAGGGGCAGTCGGTACCGGCAGTGACCAAGGGCTGGCTGCGCGCCTCGCATCGCAAGCTTGATCCGGCGCGTTCGCTGCCGTACCGGCCCTTCCACGCGCACAACGAGCGGCAGTGGCTGTCACCCGGCGAGATCGTCGAGTGTCAGGTTGAGATCTGGCCGACCTGCATGGTGTTCAAGAAGGGTCACAAGATCCGCATCGACATCCAGTCGCGTGACGGCGCGGGCAGCCAGATGTATGGCCACTATCATGCCGACTACAACCTGGGTGCGGAAAACACCATTTATTCGGGTGGCGATAGGCCTTCGTACCTGTTGCTGCCGATCATTTCGGCGAAATAACAAAGGCGTTAACCTTTTCATTCATCGCAATTACGGAGTCTGCAGGGCATGGCCAATACCACCATCAATGGCATCAAGATCAATTACGAAATCGTCGGCAAGGGCACGCCGCTGCTGATGTTCGCGCCGGGTGGTTTCGGCTCGACCATCGCGCGCTGGACCGCAGCCGGCGGCAAACGCGAGTGGAAGGAGATGGACGGTCTGGCCACGCTGGGCAAACATTTCAAGGCGATTGCCTATGACCGCCGTGAGGCCGGTTTTTCCGGAGGGCGCATTGAGCCGCTGACCTGGGATCATTACGTGCTGGAAGCGAAGGCGATGCTGGAGCACGCCGGCGAGAAAAAAGCGCTGATCCTCGGCAGCTGCATGGGCGCGGCGCTGGCCACCGCTTTTGCGGAACGTCACCCCGAAATGTGCCTCGGGCTTTGTCTGCACTGGCCGGTGGGCGGTTACCGCTGGCTGCTGAAGGGCCAGACTTATTTCCAGCGCCACATGGATTTCGTGCGTGCGAACGGTTTTGCTGCAGTGGTGAAGCGTGCGCCGGAGAAACGCAGTTTCTGGGAGGATGCGGAGATCGGCCCCTGGGGGCCGCCCACGGTGCATGACGCCGAATTTGCCGCCGCCTACGTCAGGCAGGACATGGATCGCTATTTCAATATCTGCGAGCAGACGCGGGACGCCTTGTTCAATGACACCCAGTTTTCGGGCGCCGGCCCTGCCGCGCTGATGAAAATGGATATTCCTGCGCTCATCCTGTCCGGCAATGATTCATCACATGCGCATTCGGCTTCGTGGGCGACCAAGGAGCTGATGCCCAACGCCGAGTTGTGGGATGTGCTGCCGCCGCATCAGAACGGCCAGAACACGCTGGAGCAGATTCTCAAATTCAAGTTCAGGCTCGGACTGTAAACACAACAATAACCGGAGGAAACATGAACATGCAAAAAACTGCAGTTGCCGTTTCGCTGCTGTTGGTCAGCGGCGGTGTATTTGCCGCACAGGCCAAAGGCGGCAGTGATTTTCCGACGCGACCGATCCGCATCGTCGTCGGCTTCACGCCTGGCGGCCAGCCGGACATTTTTTCGCGGCTGATCGGCGGCAAGCTGGGCGAGGCGCTCGGCCAGCCCGTCGTGGTGGACAACCGGCCCGGCGCCGGTGGCGCCATCGGTACCAAGATCGTCGCCGATTCCACCCCCGACGGCCATACCTTGCTCGGCGTTTCATCGTCACACGTGATTGCGCCGGCCGTACGCAAGCTCAACTACGATCCGGTCAAGGATTTTGCAGGTATCACGCAGATGTACAGCTCGGCTTACCTGCTGGTGGTACCGCCAAGCCTTGGCGTCAAAACCGCCAGGGATCTGATCGCGATGGCGAAAGCCAAACCGGGCGCGCTGAATTTCAGCTCCGCCGGCACTGGCAGCGGTACGCATTTCGCCAGCGAGGTGTTCAAGGATGCCGCGAAAATCGATGTGGTCCATGTGCCTTACAAAGGCATCCCCGAAGCGATGAACGACACCATGACCAATCGCGTGCAGTTTTTCATGGCGCCGGTGGCCTCACTGGCCAGCCTGGTGCGTGACGGGCGACTGGTCAGCCTGGGCGTGACTTCTTTGAAGCGTTCGACCGTCTATCCGGATATCCCGGCGCTGGCGGAATCAGGACTGCCGGGTTTTGAATTCGAATCCTGGGGCGGCATGGTGGCGCCGGTGAAAACGCCGCGCCCGATCATTACGCGGCTCAATCGTGAAATCGCCACGGCACTCGCTGCGCCGGATACCCAGCAACGCATGCGCGCACTGGGTGCCGAGCCGGTGTCGACTACACCCGAGGCCTATGACCGCAGGATTGCCACGGAGATCGCCAACATCGGCGCCATCGCGCGTCGCGCCGGAATCACCCCGCAATAAACAGGAACTCCGATGTCCAATGCGCTGTTTCTTGACGAGGCCTGTGTCCGTCAGCTCGTCACGATGGAAGATGCCCTTGCGGCGGTAGAGGAAGTTTTCGGCGCACAGGGTCGTGGCGGCGTGTTCAACGTGCCGCGCGTGCGCGCGCCCGTGAAGGGTGGCACGCTACGCATCACCGCAGCGGTGCTGTCCTACCGCGGCTATTACGGCGTCAAGGTTTCGAGCACGGCAGTGTTTCACAGCAATGCCGGGCGTACGTTCTGCCTGTATCGCGAAGAGAGCGGTGAACTGTGCGCGGTGGTGCAGGTATTCGCAATGGGCGCTTTGCGTACAGGTGCGGCCAGCGGCATCGCCACCAAATACCTGGCCAATCCCGATGCGGCTGTGCTCGGTGTGCTGGGTTCGGGGCGACAGGCACGCACCCAGGTTGATGCGGTCTGCGCAGTGCGTCCCATCAGCGAGATCCGGGTCTGGAGCCCGCGTGCGGCGAGTCGTGAAGCCTTTTGTGCTGATGTCAAAAAAATTAATAAAATCAATGCGATACCAGTATCCTCCGAAGAGGATGCGGTTCGCGGTGCGGATGTGCTGATTACCGCAACGACCTCGACGTCACCGGTGGTGCAGGGTGCCTGGCTGAAACCCGGCGTGCATATCAATGCCATCGGCGCCAATTTCGAACACCGGCGCGAACTCGACAGCGCGACAGTCGCCGCTGCGAAATTCATCGCCACCGACGATACCGAGCAGGTGCGTTATGAATCGACGGATCTCGCGGTGCCCGTCAGCGAAGGCAAACTGTCATGGGATCAGGTGCACAGCCTTGGTGATATCGTGGCAGGCAAGATCAAAGGCCGTAATGCGCGCGATGAGGTGACGTTGTTCAAATCGCTGGGTGTGGCGATCGAAGATGTCGCGCTGGCTGCGCGTGCCTACGAAAAGGCGCTGAAGCTCGGCGTCGGCATGACGCTGCCCGATTTGACCCGCTGAAGTGCGCGACGGGAAACCGACAGAAAGAATCTGCATGGCACGTATTCCCCCTGTAGAGCCCGATAACGAACCGGCGGAACTGAAACCGGTGTTCGACCAGCTGCGCGCCACGCGCGGCCGTGTTCCCGGCATGTACCGCACTCTGGCCCACCAGCCGGCGGTGCTGGCGGCGCACCGCGCCTATTTTCATGCGGCGCTGGATGCCGGCGTATTGTCGCGACCGTTCAAGGAAAAAATTGCCTGGCGTGTCGCCCGTCTCAGGGGCTCCGACTATTCCGGCGCATCACATCGCAGCTATGCGCTGAAACACGGCGTCACCGAAGCGGAACTCGCGATCATTGACCGCGGGGATTACGCCAGACTGCAGCCGCGCGAAATGGCCGCACTGACGTTTGCCGAGGCGATGGTCAGGGGGCAGGGCAAGGTCAGTGATGCTGTTTTTGGCGCGTTGCAGCAGCACTTCAATGCCACCGAGATGGTTGAAATCGCCGCGCTGGTCGGCATTATGGAGTTGGCCTCATCGCTGGGCGCGGTATTTGAGCTGAAGGCTGACTGATTCCGTTGTCCGCCTGAACCGGCCGCGTATTTACTATACTGGCCGGCAACAATAACCGGATGGGGAGATTGTCATGAGTCTGCTGTCGAAGCTGATGTTCCTCGCGTTGTTGCTGCCGTTTTCCGTATTGGCGCAATCCCCCGGCGTTGCCAAACCGCTGACCCCGGTCAGCATCATCACCTTCGGCGGCGGCTTTAATCTGCCGGCCTGGGCGGCAGAGCGTCAGGGCTTTTTCGCCAAACATGGCGTTGCGGTGAAGCTGACGATCACGCCGAATTCCACCTTTCTTATGACCAACCTGATCGACGGCAAATTTGATATCGGCATCTTCGGTATCGACAACCTGGTCGCCTATCAGGAAGGTGCGGGTGAGGGTAAAACCACCGCCAAGCCCGATCTGGCGACGTTCATGGGACTCAATGGTGGATTCCTGCATCTCATTGCCTCGCCTGATATCAAGACGATTGCCGGTTTGCGCGGCAAGTCGATTTCAGTGGATGCGCTGACTACCGGCTATGCCTTCGTGCTGCGTGACATGCTGGCGCGGGCCGGCCTGAAGGATGCGGATGTGAGCTATGTGCCGACCGGCGGCAGCCTGGCGCGTTTCCGTTCTGTGGTCGACGGCAAAAATGCAGCGACTTTGCTTAATACGCCGTTTGATCTGCAGGCGGTGGACCGCGGAATGGTCCGGCTGGGGTCGGCGGGCCAACTGCTGGGCAGCTATCAGGGACATGCCGCTGCCGCTCAGCGCGGCTGGCTGGCGCAGAATGAAGCCGCGGCGATCGGCGTGATGCGCGCCTACCGTGAAGCGATGGAATGGATCTACGACCCGAAGAACCGCGAGATCGCCGAAGCGCTGCTGGTGGCGAATGACCGTGAAATGACACCGGCATTGGCGCGGCGCACGCTGGAAGTGTTCACCGATCCGAAGGAAGGTCTGTTCCGCGATGTCGCGATCAGCATGGACGGCATGCGCACGGTTCTGGATCTGCGCAACCGTTTCGGTCAGCCGGCAACAAAACTGACCGATCCGCAGAAATACGTCGACCTCGACATCTACCGCAGGGCGTTTCCCAAACCCTGAGGAAGACGCCGGTCGCGGTTCCCGTGCCCGGCGCGTGTTGCTTCCCTTACTCCGCCTTGATGTTGGCTTCGCGGATGACCTTGCCCCAGCGGTCATTTTCCGCGCGCAGGAATTCGCCGGTCTGCTCCGGCGTGCCGGTGGCAATGTCGCCTCCCATCGCCACAAATTTTTCACGCATGTCCGGTGCAGACATGGCTTTCACCGATTCGGCATTCAGACGGTCAATGATGGCTCGCGGTGTGCCGGCTGGCGCCATGATGGTGTACCAGTTAATGGCGACCAGCCCCGGCAATCCTGCTTCTTTCGAAGTCTGAACGTCAGGAATCGAAATGTTGCGCTTGTTGTCGAGGATGGCCAGCGCGCGCATGCGGCCGGATTCTACGAAAGGCACGGCGCTGGAGATCACCACGATCACCATGTCGACATCCCCGCTCAGCGCACCGGCAATGCCCAGTGTCGCGCTCTTGTAGGGCACATGGGTGAACTTGATCTTGGAAAACGACTGCATCAGTTCCGCGGCCAGATGGTTGGCCGAACCGAAGCCGCCGGAGCCGTAGGCGATCTTGCCCGGTTTGCTGCGGGCGATGGCGATCAGCTCACGCATGTTTTTCGCCGGTACGGAAGGGTGCACGATCACCACATTGGGAATGGTTGCCAGCAGCGCCACCGGCGCGAAATCGCGGATCGGGTCGAAGCCGGATTTGGGATTGAGGTGCGGGTTGGTCAGCAGCGGCACCGCGCCGATGAGCAGCGTATAGCCGTCCGCCGGTGATTTCGCTGCCGCGACGTAACCGATATTGCCGGTGGCGCCGAGCCGGGGTTCAGGCACAACCTGCTGTCCCAGTGCCGGGGACAGCTTGCCGGCTACCAGACGGCCAACGGTTTCAGTGCCGCCGGCGAAGGGCAGGATCATGCGGACCGGCTTGCTGGGATAGTTCTGCGCCATTGCATTGAACGCAATAAACATTGCGAGGACGGGCAGCAGGGTTTGGCTTGAAGCAAAAAACATGATCTGGATCTCCTTCGATTAAACGGCTTGAGGCGCGGTTTTACTGCTGCCGCTGCTGTTCCTGTTCCTGCTCGTGATCGCTTTCGACCAGAGCCCAGACGCGTTTGAACGGTCCGCGGCTTTTCAGCAGTTCGCCACCGGCATCGGCCGCCAGTTTTTCATCGATCCAGACCGGCTTGCCCATGCTCGCCGAGGCATGGGCGCGTCGCGCGTTTTCTTCGAACAGGAAGGTGCCGCCGACGCATTCCTCGACATCCGCACCGGTGATCGCTGCACCGTGGGCGCGCAGCAGCACGGCGCGGTGGCTGCCGAGCGCCTTGGCCAGTGCTAGGCCGCGGTCGGGGTTGCTGACCAGGCGCGGGTCTTCGTAAATCGGAATGCCGTCATGGAACAGCGTGCCCATCAGGTGAATGGCGCGCAGTTGATGTTCACTGGTGCTGAATGCGGTCGAGTGCAGTCCGTGATAGTGAAAAATGCTGCCGATGTCCGGACGTGCGCGCAGGATCTCGAGATGGATCGGATATTCGCCCGGGATCGTACCCTTGCCGGAAACGATGCGGCCCTTCATGTCGACAATCAGGAAATCCTCTGGGTTGGCTCGCGGGCCCAGCGAGTGACGTGCCAGCAGGAACAGCTCGGGATCGTCGGGCAGGCGGGCGCTGATATGACCGAAGCCTTCAATGAAGCCGCGCTTGTAGAGAAAGTGCCAGGACTTGAGCAGCTTGACCATCAGTGCGTCTGGGACGTGCATGGAATCTCCGGATAAAGAGGCTGGAATGAATTAAAGAATCTGTTCGCCGAATTTTTTCAGCGCGGCGGGAGACAGCGTCAGGCCGAGACCGGGTTGTTCCTTCAGGTGCAGCATGCCGTCGGCGATTTTCGGCGGATCGAGGAAGAGTTCGGCCTGCAGCGGATCGCGTTCCGGATCGGTAAAGGATTCAACAATGCAGCCTGCGGGGCTGCCGGCGACGATGTGGGCGTGGATGAAGCAGTCGTGGTGCGGCGCGACCTGCACCTGGTTCAGTTCGCACAGCGCCGCGAGTTTGCGGCCGGTGGTGAAGCCACCCATCATCGTGCAGTCGAACTGCAGGATCTGGATGGCGCCGTCTTCGACGAGGTCGCGGCAGCCGAAGGCGGTGAGTTCGCTTTCGCCGGCCGACAGCGGGATATTGGTCTGCTGCGCGAGTTTGATCAGTTCGCGGTGGTCATCGGCCCAGCGCACTGGTTCTTCCAGCCAGCGCGGGTTGAGCGGCAGCATTTCCCGCGCCGCGGTGATCGCGGTCGGCAGGTCCCAGGCGCGGTTGACGTCGACCATCATTTCCTTGTCGGGACCGATGATGTCGCGGATCAGTTCCAGGCGTTTCAGATCCTCTTTCAGCGGGACGCCTCCAACCTTGGCCTTGAAGCCCTGGTGGCCTTGCGCCTTGAGCATATGGATTTCATCCTTCAGTTCCGCCATGTCCTTGCCGTCGCGGTAATAGGCGCAGGTGACGTAGCAGGGGATGACGTTGCGGAAACCGCCGAACAGGCGAAACAGCGGCAGCTTCGCCGCTTTGCCGATGATGTCCCAGCAGGCGATGTCCACCGCCGCGGCGATGCGCACGACGGCTTCCCGCGTCCAGCCTTTTTCGGAGGCGATTTTCTGCGCGGTCAGCCAGAACACCTTGTGATGCAGCTTTTCCGGCGCCAGAGGGTCTTCGCCGATGATCTGGTCGGCGATGCCGCTGCGGAAAGCCTTGATTGCGGCTTCAATCGGCGTGTAACTGGTAGCGATACCGATACCCTCGATGCCTTCGTCGGTATGCAGGCGCACCAGGATTTCATTGGCCTTGGGCACGATGAAATTGCTGACCCAGAACGGGCGCTGGTCTTCATCCGGCGCGCGCAGGATGTGTACTTCGAGCTTGGTGATTTTCATGTTGTTCTCGTCAATGGGACCCGGGTGGCGCAGTTTAGCAGGGCAACGCAGGAAACAAACCGGGAACCAATGCCTCAGCGTTTGCCGTTGGCGAGTTGCCGGCTTTCGGGCATCTGGCGCAGGCGCAGCGTTGCCAGCGGACCGAACAGTGCGGCTGCACCCAGCGAACACCAGGCGAGTCCCCAGGCCAGTACCTCGGCATCGGGTTTCGCGGCGCGGGTGGCATCGAGCACCAGGCCGAACACCCAGGGTGAGAAAGCGCCGGCGCTGAAGCCGATCACCGAGCGCACCGAGTAGGCGGCGCCGAGATAACGCGGCGGCACCAGTTCGGTGACTGCCGTGGAATACACCGAGGAGTCGCCGATGGCGAGGAAACTGTGGATGGACGCAATGATGACCAGCAGCCACAGCGGCAATTGCACCATCCAGCCCAACGCAAAACACAGGGACATGCTGCTGACCGACATGATCAGGATGGTGGCAGTACGTCCGTAGCGGTCGGACAGCCAGCCGCCGGCGATGCTGCCGCCCATGCTGGTGATATAGGTGATCGCGGTCAGACCGGCGCCGAGGCTGGCAGCCTGCAGCAGCGTGCTGCCGGAGATCGCTGCGGATGCGGCAAAAAACGCCGGCAGCCAGGCCTTGAGTCCGAGCAGTTCCCAGGAATGGAAGGAATAGGCCCAGGTCACCAGCATCGCCGGTTTGTTTTTCAGCACCACCGGGATCGGATTGGCTTTGGGCTCGCCTTCCCCGTCGGGGTGGATTAAGTTGGGCGTATGCCTCAAGGCATAGATGGCGATCAGCGCGCCCAGCACCGGGCCGGCGGCGTTGAGGATCAGCGCGCCGCGCCAGCCGATGAAAGGCGCCACGGCGCCGGTCATGATCAGTGAAATGGCATAACCGGCGGAAGCGGCGGCGAGATAGAAGCCCATTGAGCGGCCGCGGCTGGAGGAATGAAAGCGTTCGGAGATCAGCGTCAGCCCGGGGGTGTAAGAGCCGCCGGAAAACAGTCCGGTCAGTCCGTAGAGAATGGCAGCCGAATAAAAGTCATTGGCGAACAGCGCGAAAATCATCGCGGTGATGCTGGCGGCAATGCTGGAGGCGAGAAAGATGCGACGCGCGCCGTAACGGTCGGCGAGAAAACCGATGGTGAACAATGAAAACAGATAACCGAAATGCCAGGATGATTGAATCAAACCGGCCTGGCTGGCGCTCAAACCCCATTCCGGCGTGATCAGCGGCATCACCGCCGAGTACGCCGTGAAAATGATGGTGAAACTGGCGCGGCTGGCGCAGAGCCAGAGCAGCCAGGGAAGGTCTTTGCCGCGGTGGGTGTCGTTCAAGGCGGTGGCGTTAGGGCAAAAGTCCGCGGCTTAGATCGAATCCCAGGAGAACACGTCGGCGGTACGCTCGACCGGATTGTAAAAGCCGGTTTTCAGTGCCGGGTACATATGTTCGGCGCAGCGCTCCGGCGTCCAGCCGTCGGCGCGGTGTACGCTGCGCAGCGGGCGCGACTGGCTCATCAGGAAGATTTCATTCTTGCGCGTGGCGAAGACCTGGGCATTGACGCCCTTGGCGGCGTCGCTGATCAGGTAAACGGCCAGCGGTGCGTTGTGCTCGGGGGTAACCTGCTTGCGCTGTTCGATGCGTGCGGCAGTGGCCGGGTCTTTTGCCGGGATCGACGCGGTCATCCGCGTCCAGGCCACCGGTGCGATGCAGTTCGAACGCACATTGAAGCGTGACATGTCGACGGCGATGGCTTTCGACAGCGCCACCATGCCCAGTTTGGCCGCGCCGTAGTTGGCCTGGCCCATGCCGCCGATCAGTCCGGAAGTGGAGGTCATGTGCACGAATGCGCCGGATTCCTGCTTGCGGAAATGGTCTGCGGCGTGGCGTGCGGTGTTGAAGGCACCTTTAAGCATGACGTTGACCACCGAATCCCAGTCGCTTTCGCTCATCTTGTGAAAAATCACGTCACGCAAAATACCGGCGTTGTTGACCACGGCATCAACGCGACCGAAATTGTCCATCGCGCACTGGATGATTTTTCCGGCGCTGGTGAAATCCGAGACACTGTCGTAACTGGGCGCGGCTTCACCGCCGGCCTTTTTGATTTCATTGACGACTTCCTGGGCCGGGGTCTGGTCACCGCCGGCGCCGTCGAGTCCGACGCCGATGTCATTGACGATGACCTTTGCGCCTTTTTGCGCGGCCAGCTTCGCAATTGCGGCACCGATGCCGCGGCCTGCGCCGGTGACGACGACGACTTTGCCTTCCATCATTTTGGGTTCTGCCATGATGTCCTCTAAGTGATATATAAGTATTTGTTTTTAAATTTAAATTTATGCGATCTCGGCGCGGCCGTTATTGAGCACGGTGACGCCGCGCGACGGCACGGTGGCACGGAAGGCCACCACGTTGCCGTCCACCCACATTTCGGTGCGGATGGTTTCGCCGGGATAAACCGGTGACGAAAAACGACCGGACATGCTTTTCAGTTTCAGCGGGTCGTAACCGCAGACGCTTTTCACCAGCGCGTGACCGACAACACTGAAGGTCGCGCGGCCGTGCAGGATCGGCGCCTTGAAGCCGGCCTTCGCCGCATAAGCCGGATCGGCATGCAGCGGGTTGTAATCGCCGGAAAGCCGGTAGATCAGCGCGGCTTGCGGCAGCGTCGGCAGATCGCAGCTGAGCTGCGCGGCTGTTTCGGGAATCGGGTGTGGTGCCGGTGTCGGGCCGGAAGGGCCGCCAAAGCCGCCGTCAGCGCGGCAGAAGGTGGTCGAGGTCAGCGTGCAGATCAGATCGTTGCTGGCTTTTTCGCGCACGTCGCAGGCGGTCAGCAGTAGCGCGCCCTTGTCCTTGCCTTTGTCGAGTACCGCGGTGACGCGGGTCTTGCCGATGATGCTGCCTTCCACCGGCAGCGGCTTGTGAATGGTGAAGCCCTGTTCGCCGTGTACGACGTGGCTGCGCGTGACGCCGGTCCCGGGGGATGCGTGCCAGGGGCCGGGATAGCCGAGGATGATCGCCATCGTCGGCAGCGCCTTGAGATTTTCTTCGTAGACGAACTGCAACTCGTTCGCATCCATCGGGTCAGCGCCGAGGCCGACACCCAGTGCGTAAATGATGGTGTCGCGCCTGGTCAGCTGTTGTTCAACTTGTGGAATATCCCAATTCAGCAGCTTCTGGTAATCGATGGTCATGGTCGTTCTCAGGATAGGCGGGCGTTACGCTGCTTTGAGCGGTTTGCCGCATGATGGATTGTGCATATTTTTTTTTTGCAACTATACTAACATGACCCTGACGTGCCCCAGAATGACGACCGCATTGTGATATTGGTCGCGGGTTAACAAAAAACGGCTGTGCGCACAGCGAATCAGCGATGGTGTTCAAGGAGGGGAGGATGCCGAAAAAACTGAGCGTCAAACAGCAGCGTGATTACCGTGCCGACGGTTATGTCTATCCGCTCGATGCGCTGAGTGCGTCGGATGTTTCCCGTTATCGCGAAGAATTGCGCAAGACCGAAGAACATCTCGGCGGATCGCTGATGGCGATCGACAAGAAATACCGCGGCAACCTGCATTTCATGTGCAAGTGGGTCGATGAGCTGGCCCGCACGCCGGCGATCGTCGATGCCGCCGAAGACCTGCTCGGCCCCGACATCCTGCTCTACACCACGCGCTTTTTCATCAAGGAGCCGCACAGCGAGGGCATAGCCGCCTGGCATCAGGACTCCACGTACTTTGGTTTGCGGCCCTTCGATCACGTCACCGCCTGGGTCGCGCTGTGCAACGTGACGGCGGAGACGGGGCCGGTGGAGTTTGCCGTCGGCAGCCATATCCGCGGCCAGTTGCAACAGAAAAGCGGGCTGATCAAGAACAGCGTTAATACCGCGGGGCAGATCATCGTCGAGTGGTTTGATCAGACCGAAATAGACCGGGCGATCCTCAAGCCCGGGCAGTTTTCGCTGCACCACACTTGCGTTGTGCACCAGTCGCAGCCCAACCGCTCAGACGAGCGCCGTGTCGGTATCGCGCTGAGTTATATTCCGACCCGCACGCGTTACATCGGCAAGCGCCGCATGCCGGCGAGCCTGGTGCGCGGCAAGGATGAGTACAATCACTTCGACCTGCAGCCGTGGCCGCAGGTGGATTTTGGCGACATCGAAATGCACCGTCACGACACGACCTTCAAGGCCTATATCGAGTCGTTTTATGAACAGCTCGGCGAGGCGGAGAAAGACCTGCCGCGCGATGCGGCGGCGGGCATGGTGTACTGACGGTATTAATTCTACGCGGGCGGCAGCCGGTTCGCACTGTGCCGGCTGCCGTTTTATTTTTGAGGAAATGAAAATGAAATCACTTCAACAGTTCATCGCCGCCGGCCTGCTGGCCGGTGCGGCAGGACTTGCCGGCGCGCAGGGTTATCCCGCGAAAGCGGTGCGCATCGTCGTGCCCTTCCCGCCGGGCGCCGGTGTAGACATCGTCACCCGTGCGGTCAGCGGACGGCTGGCGGAAGCGCTGGGGCAGCAGGTGATTGTCGACAATCGTGCAGGGGCCGGCGGCATTCTCGGCGCCGAGGTCGCTGCCAAGGCGGCGCCCGACGGTTACACCGTGTTCATGGCAACCGCCGGCATCCTGACCGTGATTCCGCACATGAACAGCAAGGCACCGTATTCGGTGGAGCGCGATTTCATGCCGGTATCGCTGGTCGCCAGCGTGCCCAGCATGCTGGTGGTGCATCCATCGATGCCGGTGAAAACGGTAAAGGAACTGATCGCGCTGGCCAAAGCCAAGCCCGGTGCGATCAACTATGCGTCCACCGGCAACGGCACGCTGCCGCATCTCGCTGCGGAATTCTTCAAACAACAGGCGAAGGTCAATATGGTGCATATCGCCTACAAGGGCAGCGCGCCAGCCACCACCGATCTGCTCGGCGGCAATGTCCAGGTGTTTTTCGGCAATATGCTTTCGGTGATCGAGCAGGTGCGTGCGGGGCGCTTGCGCGCGCTGGCGGTGACCAGCCTGCAGCGACAGCCGGTGGCGCAGGATATTCCGACGATGATTGAATCGGGATTTCCGGGATTCGAGGCCGGCACCTGGTTCGGCCTGCTGGTGCCGGCGGGTACGCCGCGCGAGATCATCACCCGACTGCATGCCGATACGGCGAAGGCGGTGCGCCAGCCCGATGTGCAGAAGCAGTTGGCCGGACAGGGCGCGACTACCATCGGCAATACGCCGGAGCAGTTTGCCGCATACATCAAGTCCGAATCCGCGAAATGGGCGAAAGTGCTCGCCGCTTCCGGCGTCAAAGCCGATTAATACGGCTACGGGAACTGAATATGGAAGTCACCAAAACCCTGGCGCGTTACATCGTGCAGTCCCGTCGTGAAGAAGTTCCTGCGGATGTGCGTCATGAAGCGGCGCGTGCACTGCTCAACTGGTGCGGCTGCGCCATCGGTGCGTCGCGTCACGAAACCATCAACAACATGCTTGCCGCGGTGCTGCCCTTTGCCGGTCAGCCCCAGGCGCAGATCCTCGGCCGCAACGAACGCACCGACTGCCTGCATGCGGCGCTGGTCAACGGCGTCAGTTCGCATGTCTTTGATTTTGATGACACCCATGCCAAAGCCATTCATCCCAGCGCGCCGGTTTATCCCGCACTGCTGGCCCTTTCGGAGTGGAAGGGCATCAGCGGTGCAGACCTGGTGCATGCCTTTGTCGTTGGCGTTGAAACCGAATGCCGCGTCGGACTGTCGGTATTTCCGGAGCATTACGCCATCGGCTGGCATATCACCGGCACTGCTGGTGTCTTTGGGGCGGCAGCCGCCATCGGCAAGCTGCTGGGCCTCAATGAACAACAGATGGCCTGGGCGCTGGGCATTGCTGCGACACAATCGTCCGGACTGCGTGAAATGTTCGGCTCGATGTGCAAGAGCCTGCATCCGGGGCGGGCATCGCAGAACGGCCTGATGGCGGCGATGCTGGCGTCGCAGAATTTCACCAGTTCCGAGCAGGGCATTGAAGCCAAGCGCGGCTTCGGTCGGGTGATGTCGACCAAATTCGATCCTTCGATCATCACCGCTGATTGGGGTAAGCGGTGGGAGCTGTCCTCCAACATGTACAAGCCCTTTGCCTGCGGTCTGGTGGTGCAGGGGACGATCGACGGCTGTATCCAGCTGCGTAACGAGAACGGGCTGACGCCGGAAATGATTGACAGTGTTGATCTCAAGGTCAGCCCGATCGTGTTCGAACTGACCGCCAAGGAAAATCCGCAGACCGGTCTTGAGGGCAAGTTCAGCGTGTTTCATGCGGCAGCAGTAGCCTTGCATACCGGAATGGCGGGCGAGGCGCAGTTCAGCGATGAAAGTGTGCTCAATACCGTAACGGTGGCGTTGCGCAAGCGCGTCCGCATCGAGCGTGATGAAAGCATCGGCCGCGTGCAGTCGCTCATCACCATCAAACTCAAGGACGGGCGCACCCTCGAACGTCATGTCATTCATGCGCTGGGTACGCTGGAGCGGCCGATGAGTGACGCCGATCTGGAAGCCAAATTCCGAGGCCTTGCCGATGGCATCCTCACGAAAAAACAGGCGGACGAAGTGATCCGCCTGTGCTGGACGGTGGAAACACTGCCGGATGCCGGTGCAATTGCCCGCGCCGCGGCGGCCTGACTTGCTGCGGTGAGACGGCTACAATCGGCAGTATTGCGCCCTCAGAGCGTTCACTGATAACGAGGAGAAGTCCATGTATAGAACCCTGATCAGCACCGCCGTGCTGGCCGCGTTTGTCGTGCCTGCCGCGCAGGCGCAGGGTGCCGGTAATTATCCCAGCAAGGCCTTGCGCATGGTGGTGCCGTTTCCTCCGGGCGGCGGCAATGACATCCTGGCGCGTACGCTGGGACAGCGCCTGTCTGAAGTCACCGGCCAGCAGGTAGTGGTCGACAACCGCGGTGGTGCCGGCGGTGCGCTCGGTGCAACGATTGCGGCGACAGCGAATCCCGACGGCTACACGCTGTTTCTCGGCAGCGTCGGTAATCTGGCGCAGACGCCGGCGCTGAAGGCGGATCTGCCATACAACCCGGTGCGGGATTTTGCGCCGGCGGCATTGGTTGCCACTTCGTCGTTCATGCTCGCGGCCAATCCTTCGGTGCCCGCGAAAACGGTGCAGGAACTGGTGACTCTGGCTAAAGCCAGTCCCGGCAAGCTGACCTATGCGTCAGCGGGTGCTGGTTCGTCGCTGCATATGGCGGGTGAGTTGTTCAAGTTCGCCACCGGCACTGATTTGCTGCATGTGCCGTACAAGGGGTCGGGGCCGGCGATGACCGATCTGATCAGCGGTCGCGTGCAGCTGGTGTTCAGTACCATGCCGCCGGTATTGCCGCAGGTAAAGCAGGGCAAGCTGCGCGCCATCGCCGTGACCACGCTGAAACGCGCGGCGGCGGCGCCGGATGTACCGACCGTCGCCGAATCCGGCGTCAAGGGTTTTAATGTGTCGAACTGGCAGGGCGTGCTCGCACCCGCAAAAACGCCAGCTGCGCTGGTGAAAAAACTGAATGCGGACATCCTGGCTTCACTGAAGTTGCCGGGCATGACCGAGGCGCTGGCGGTGCAGGGCCTGGAACCCGCGGGCGGCACGCCGGAAGAATTCGGCGCGCTGATCAAGTCTGAAATCGCCAAATACACCCAAGTCGTCAAGGCGGCGCGCATCACTGTCGACTAAGACGCTGCGGCTACCATACGGTAATCAGTGACGGGAGGTGTTGCCGTCCCTGCGCGCGCGCCGCCAGTCCCAGGGCGGCATCGGCATCGAATCCGCCCACAGCCCGTCCTGGCGCGCACGGGCGCCGGCTTCGGCCTGGCGGTATTGGTCCCGGTCGCTGCGGCTCTGCTCGCGTTCATAGGCACGGTAATGCCAGGCAAAACCGGTGTTGATCAGCAAGAGTCCGACATCCACGCTGGGTGTGCAGCTTGCGCATTCCGCCGGGGCGACGCGAACGATGCCGATGCGGCGCAGGTAACGATCGGTTTTTCCGCCGTCGACGATCACCCGCTGGTTTTTAGCGAGCTCGGCGAGGGCTTCGGCGGCGCGCCGACCGAAGGGTTGGTTGCGTTCCGGTGCATCGATGCCGGCGAGGCGGACTTTGTGGGAACGGTGCTGGTCATCGAGCACGGTCAGCGTATCGCCATCGGCGATGTGGATGACCTGGCCTTCCAGCGCCGTGGCGCGCAGCGGTAGCAGCGCGGCGAGCACCAGCACTGCGGCCACGCAGGCCCTGCGCGGCACAACACCAGGGCCGGGCACTAGGCCGGCTTCTGCAGCATGACAATGCGGTTGCTATTGGTGCCGCGTTCGTTGTTGCCGATGCCCCAGATGTTCGATGTCTTGGTGAATTTCTGGGTGTTGATCAGGATGGCTTCGCAGCGGAAACCGGCTTGAAGGCCCAGCGGCACTACGGCTTCGTCGAGGTTGACAGAGCCGCGCTGCACTTCACCGACTTCGAAGGCTACCCAGCCTTTGGGTCGGGTGATGCGATGCAGTTCGTACAGTGCTTGCAGCATCACTGCAGACCATTCATTGACGCTGGTGGCCATGGTGATACCGGCGCCGATTTCCTCTGCATCGAGGCTGTTGAACCAGCAGCGCAGCCAGTTGTCCTTGGCGTACTGCACGACATTGAGGAAGGGCGGCGAGGTCACGGTGAGTTGCACGCTGTTTTCGGGGATGTCCGTGGTCTCTCCGGCCGGGCCCTGGAGGAACATGGCCTTGGCTGCGGCCTGCTGCAGGCGCCAGCGCGCTGCGGCGTTGATGTCGCTCTGCAACTGCATGGATTTGCGCAGGATCAGCGCGCGCACATCGCGGTATTCCGGATCTTTGCCGGTTTTTTCATTGATGCGGATCTGGCTCTCCGGCGACACCGCCTGATTCGGCGGCAGCGTGTAGGCCGAGAAGAATCCCGGCGAATGGCCGGTCAGGCGGTTGGTGGCAACCATGCGGATCCAGCGGTCGGCATCGTCTTCCTTGCCGCTGTCGCGACGTTCGGCGAGGTAGGCGCGCAGGTTCAGCAGTTCGCGCTCGGTATCCGGGTGGTAGAACATCGACAGGTCGATGTCATTTTTCTGTTTGGCGCTGACCTTGATCGCGCGCAGGCGCACATCGATGTTGGCGATCAGCGGCGCTTCGAGCCGCGGTAGCGTCAGTATCGCCGACAGCGGATTGATGTCGTTGGCGATGACGTTGCGACCCATCAATGCGGCTTCAACGGCGGTGGTGCCGCGGCCGCTGAACGGGTCATAGATGAAGTCGCCGGCTTTGCTCAGGCGGTCGATGAAGTAGGCGGGCAGCTGCGGCTTGAAGCAGCCGCGGTAGGACACTTCATGCAGCGGATTGGCCTGACGCTGTTTGCTGGTCCAGAACTCCTGTTCATAGACCGGGACTCCATTGATGCGGCGGGGCGGCGGGGCTGAGCGGGAGCGTCGTGCGGCTGGTGCGGTGACTGCAAGATCATAGGCGGTGACGGTCGCGACTGCAGCCATTGCGCACTCCTCGGCAGGTTGAATTGCAGCGGAGAGTACGCCCCTGTCACAAAAAGTACAAGTACCTTGATGCTTCCAGTGCAG
>Ga0222713_10001880_pt1 | contig 22932 bp, 14 predicted proteins | sample C33_649DmetaG_FD_165061 | JGI IMG/M metagenome (GOLD analysis project Ga0222713, IMG submission 165061) | Estuarine water microbial communities from San Francisco Bay, California, United States - C33_649D | ecosystem: Environmental > Aquatic > Marine > Unclassified | place: USA: California...
CCGGTGTTTACCTTGAGTGATTTTCCCACTTTGGCTGAAGTGGCCGTTCACGAAGGCTTGATTGAAGCCGCTGAATTGGAAGAGGTACGCTCCTTCGCCAAAAACCCCCAAGCCTGGAGGGCTTAGGGGTTTTTCACTCGGTGTCTTTCCCGGTTTAATAGTTGAACTGCAACTGCAGGCGCAAGCGGTTACCTACCTGCTGGTTGACCGGGTTTTTCCCGTCTTCGTAACGGCGGTCAGCGATGCTGTACATGGCAACCAACTCCATGTTTTTATGGATTTGCCACTCCAAGCCCAATTCGAGTTCTTTCATGTCGAAACTGCGGGCGTCTTGCTCAAATTTCTTGCCTCCTTCGTAGCGGGTATAGCGAACAAAGGGGAAGTACGACTGGCCGTTTTCGGCGTCGATTTTATACGACAGGGTGGCGTATCCGCCTTTGAGGGGCATCAAATCAATGCTATTAGTTGCAGAATTGTATTGAGGTCCTTCACCTATGTTGTATTCGGCTTGAATGCCAAAGGGCTTGGGGTACAATACAAATGAAGCGGCGGCGCGTTTATCGTCGTAGGTTCTATCGGCATTGATGTCGACACCCGGAGTGACTTTGCTGCTGTACAAGGTATACTTACCGGTAAAACCTTGAATGCCGGGTTCAATGATCTGGTTGCCGATGACCATCGGATATGTAAAACGGGCTACGGCATGCAAATTATCATTGGCCTCGGGGAAGTTAGCCGCTTGGCCGTTGTAAAGCCCGAAGGCGAAACATCCATAATCACCCGAACCTTTGAGGTTGTCTTTGACCACGCTGCTGAAAATCTTGCGCTTTTCGGTAGGGGCCCACATGACGAAGAAACCGAGATCTCGTTCGTTTTTTAACGCCGAGTTAATGGCATCATTTCGATCTAAGGGCAAGCGGTTCTGTGAGCTTTGCATGTTTTCAAAACCAAATGGGACCTTGCTCTGGCCGAAACGAACGCGCCAGACATTGTCTTCGGTTAAGCCGTAATCAAAATAGGCATCCCGCACTTGTGCGTAATGCAAAGAAGAAGAGCTCGATGAAGAGGCAAAGTCGGTTTGGAAATACATGTATAAGCGGGGGTTCAGGTACCCGTCTATCTTGAAACGCAAACGACGAATGAAAAATCCTTGACCCGTTCCCAAGCTGCCATCGCACTGCTCGCACAACAAGTTTGGGTTGGTTTCCAACAATCGGTTGTAACGAATTTGGGTGTAACCGTTGATGCGAAGGGTTTCGTACCAAGCCTTGGGTTTGGTTTCGTTGCTATTCGCTATGGACCATTGTTGTGAAGGTGTAGCAGAAGCTTGTTTAAAAGAGATGCTGCTGGCGCTGTTGTTGAAGCTGCTATCCACGATGCCTGCCATGGCCGAGCTTATCGTTAATAGTGAAGAAAAAATTAAGGAGAGATTTTTCACGAGTTAGGAGAGTGTTACGGAAATATTATGAGCGCAAAATTGCGGTTCACTTTTTCGGGGTCCGTTTCCTCTGTATTGTGAGTGTGTTACCAAATCGTTAACAAAAAAGCCCCTCGGTTAGGAGGGGCTTTTTTATCATGTTAAGGAGAGGTTAGAAAGCTTGAATGACGGCGTAACAGAGCCCTGCTACTAATGCTGATATAGGAATGGTGATGATCCAAGCAAAGAGCAAACTGCGGGTTACGCCCCAACGAACTGCGCTCAAGCGTTTGGTGGCCCCTACGCCAATGATCGAACCGGTAATGGTGTGCGTAGAGCTAACGGGTATACCCATTTGGGCCGTCAAGAACAAAGTAATGGCACCTGCGGTTTCAGCACCTACACCCTCCAAGGGCGTTACTTTGGTGATGCGCGTTCCCATGGTTTTGACGATTTTCCATCCGCCTGAGAGGGTTCCCAAACCAATGGCCGTGTAACAGGCCAAGGGTACCCATGAAGGAATTTCCTTGAACTCTGAAATGTCACCATTGGCAATCAAGGCAGCCCCAATGATGCCCATCACCTTCTGGGCGTCGCTACCTCCATGACCCAAGCTGAATGCGGCTGAAGAAAGCAATTGCAAACGCTTGTACATGTTGGCCATTTTGTTGGCCGTAGGGGTGCGAATTTTCTCAACGAAAATGTAGGAAATCAAGAATAAACCGAAGACCACCATCATGCTGTAAGTCAGCAAGCGATTGTCGGCCTTAGCCAATGCCTTAGCCAGCTTTTTCTCAACGTTGACATCGAATGAAGCCACCAATTTATCGGTTTGTTTACCTCCCAAATCCAAAATGTGAGCCACCTGTTCGCCGCATGCGGTAGCGCCTAGGGAATCGTACATTGCCAGGGTAGGTTCACAGGCAGCAATTCGGGCTTCGACAGCTTCGACTTCGTCTTGTTTGCTGGCATCGTAGAAGACATCTTTTTTAGCCCTATCCAAACCGGCAAAACGCTTCGTTATGTCTTGCAGTTCTTTTTCACGATAGCTGCTTAAGTCAACCGTAGCTGTCATTTTAGCGGCTACTCCCTCGGCTTCCAATTCATTGAATTCGGCCAAAATAGGCTTCAAAGTTTCGTATTTAGCGCTAATGCTGGCCAATTTCTCTTGCGCTTTGGCATCGTCTGGGTTTTTGGTTACTTCCTTCTTGGCTTTGTCCAGTTTCAAAAACTTTTGAAGGTTCTCATCGAGTTTTTGATTCATGAAATAACCGAACATGCTATACAGAGCAAAGGAAGAAAGCAGAATGATGCCGCTCTTCAAGTAGATGTTTCGCTGAATCGTGCTGAGGGTCACGTATGAAGAAGTAATCATACCTACCAAAGGAGCCAAAACAATGAACATCACCGTTTGAATGGTTTTGTCCATTTCGATGATCTCTCCTAAGGGAACATAGCCTTTGCTGATATATGCATGGGCGACGGCCGCGCCGGCGAAACTTCCAATCAAGGCGTGCGAAGAAGAACTGGGGATTCCGTACCACCAAGTGAGCAAATTCCAGAAAATGGCCGCAATCAAACCAGCCAAAATCACTTCCAAGGTAACGAAGTTTTCAAACACCGTCTTGTTGATGGTGTTGGCTACGGCGTGGTCTTTGAACAGGAAATAGGCCAAGAAATTGAACATGCCTGCCCACAATACGGCTTGGAATGGCGTTAGAACCTTGGTGCTCACAACCGTGGCAATGGAATTGGCCGCATCGTGAAAACCGTTGATGTAATCAAACACCAAGGCCAGTATAATAATAACTACTACGAGTGTCATAGACTCTAGTTGTTAGGCCTTAGGCGTATTTTACAATGATGGATTCAATGACATTGGCTACGTCTTCGGCTTTGTCGGTAGCCGTTTCCATAACCATGTATACTTCACGCTGAATGATGAGTTTCTTGAAATCGTCTTCTTTTTCAAACAATTGCTTGATGCTCATGTCAAATACGTTGTCGGCATGGTTTTCCAAGCTGTTTACTTTCACCAAAGACTCCATGATTTTCTCAGGGCGCTTCAGTTCGCGAAGTTGCATAACGGCTAATCCCAATTCGGCCGAACACTGTTTGATGATTTCGGCTAGGTTTTGAATGCCTTGTTCGTTGGGGTTGATGCCGTGAAACTGCATCTTTTTGCAAGCAGCGTGAATGTAGTCGGCTACATCGTCCATGGCAGTTGCCAAGTAGTGAATGTCTTCTCTGTCAAAAGGAGTGATGAAATTCTTGCTCAACTCTTGAAAGATATGGTGGGTGGTGTTGTCATTTTTATGCTCCAAATCCTCAATGTGTTTGCTCAAAGTGAGGCGTTTGGCGGGGTCACCTTCGAACACAAACTCATGGAGTTTAGCACCCATTTCGGTGATGGTTTTAGCTGTTTCTTCGAACAAGCTGTAGAACACCTTGTCTTTGGGCAGGAATACGGAGAGTAGGTTGTTGAGTGCCATATGGGTTAAACTTATGGCCACAAATCTATGGTGGCTAAGGAGCTATGCGCTTCGCTTAAAGCCGAATTAACACAAACTTAACATTGGCAAAACGCAGGGGCTACAAGCCTTTTAATCGTTTGTATTCGTTTGATTACGGCTACTGCTGGGCTCTGGAAAGAGGTTTGTTTCATGCAACAAACAGCAGAATGGCCCTTGTTGATACAGGTGGCCGAACATCACCTCATGAGCCATTTGGTGGTCATTCGAAAAGCTTTAGTAACCATCAACGAGCGCATCGAACAGGGTCAAATGGGTTTTGAAACCTGGCGTGAAATACAAAGTACGTGGGCCCGCTGCCTTCGGGCTCAAAGTCAATGGAACTCAGCCTATCAATCAGCGCAAATTGAAGCCCAAACCCACCGGCATTTTGCGGGCGAATTGGAAAACCTTTCGGCTCGGCTATTGAGCTTGCTGCAAGCCTTTAACGGCTGAGGTACATGCTCTTCTCTTTTTGCAACTCCCTGAAGACGGGGTCTTTCAGGTCCTTGATAAACAAGATGGATTCACCGGTGCTTTTCATCTCAGGTCCCAATTCTCGGTTGACATTGGGGAATTTGTTGAAGCTGAATACGGGTTGCTTGATGGCGTACCCCGTCGGTCTGGGAGGAATGCTGAAGTCTTTCACTTTGTTGGCTCCGAGCATCACCTTGGTGGCCATGTTGACGTAAGGAAAATCGTAGGCTTTGCAAATGAAAGGTACCGTTCTTGAGGCCCTGGGGTTGGCTTCGATCACATAGACCTTTTCGTTTTTCACGGCAAACTGGATGTTCAGCAAACCTTTGATTTTCAAAGCTCTGGCAATTTTCTCAGAGTATTCGGCCATTTGGTTTTGTGCGTTCTCGCTCAAGCTGAAGGGAGGCAAAACAGCACTGCTATCTCCTGAGTGAATGCCCGCGGGTTCGATGTGCTCCATCATGCCAATGATGTGAACGTCTTCGCCATCGCTGATGCTATCGGACTCGGCTTCTTCGGCTCGATCCAAAAAGTGATCGATCAACACTCGGTTGCCAGGCAAATCGCCGAGCAATTTCACAACGGCTCTTTCAAGATCTTCGTCGTTGATGACAATGACCATGCCTTGGCCACCCAATACGTAAGAGGGGCGAACCAAAACAGGGTAACCCACTTGATTGGCGATGGTGATGGCTTCTTCAGCATCCAAGGCAACACCGTATTTGGGGTAGGGAATATCCAATTCAGCCAACAAGTCGCTGAAACGACCGCGGTCTTCGGCAATGTCCATATCGTCGAAGCTGGTACCGATGATCTTTATGCCTCTCTTGTGCAATTCCTCAGAGAGTTTCAGAGCAGTTTGACCGCCCAATTGTACGATGACCCCTTCGGGTTTTTCATGATCGATGAGCTCCCACAAATGCTCCCAATAAATGGGTTCGAAGTAAAGCTTGTCGGCCATGTCAAAGTCGGTGCTGACCGTCTCGGGGTTGCAATTGATCATGATGGCCTCATAGCCTGATTCTCTGGCGGCCAATATGCCGTGTACACAAGAGTAATCGAATTCGATTCCTTGACCGATGCGGTTGGGTCCGCTTCCCAAAACGAATATCTTCTTCTTCTCGCTGACGACACTTTCGTTTTCACCGTCAAAAGTGGAGTAGAAGTAATTAGTGGGTGAGGGAAACTCAGCTGAACACGTGTCTACCATCTTGTAGACGCGGCGAATGCCCATGTTGATGCGTGCGTTGTAAATGTCTTCAGCGGTAGCATTTCCACCCATAAGATGGGCCATCTGTTGATCGCTGAATCCTTTCTCTTTCACCACTTTCATCAGGGCTGCCGGTATGTTGGCCGGTGTATATCGGCGTACTTCGTTTTCGGTTTTAACCAGGTCGGCAATTTGCTCCAAGAACCAGCGGTCGATTTGGGTCATTTTTTGAACGCTGGAAATGGGCACGCCCAAAGCCAGGGCATCTTTCACCTGAAACAGGCGATCCCATGAGGGGTTTTCCATACCAAAAACCAAGTCTTCCAGTTTGCGGGAGACTTTGTGGTCGGCACCCAAGCCATGACGCCCGATTTCCAAACTTTGACAGGCCTTTTGAAGGGCTTCTTGGAAGGATCGACCGATGGCCATAACTTCACCTACGCTCTTCATTTGGAAGCCTAAGCGGCGTTCAGCTCCAGGGAATTTATCGAAGTTGAAACGAGGAATTTTAACGATGACGTAGTCCAAAGAGGGCTCAAAGAAGGCACTTGTGGTCTTGGTGACAGGGTTCTTCAACTCGTCCAAGTAGTATCCAATGGCGAGCTTAGCCGCAATCTTGGCAATGGGGTAACCGGTAGCCTTGGAGGCCAAAGCGCTGGAGCGGCTTACTCGGGGGTTGATTTCAATGGCAATGATGTCTTCGGTGTCAGGGCTTACGGCAAACTGCACGTTGCATCCGCCGGCGAAAACACCCATGGAACGCATCATTTTGAAGGCCATGTCGCGCATGCGCTGGAAGGCTACGTCGCTCAAGGTCATAGCCGGGGCCACGGTAATCGAGTCACCTGTGTGAATGCCCATGGGGTCGAAGTTCTCGATGGTGCAAATGACGGCGATGTCGTCTTTGCTATCGCGCAACAATTCAAACTCGTATTCTTTCCAACCCAACACCGCCTGCTCAACCAAAACCTCGTGAACGGGGCTGGCCTCGAGGCCGCGCTGCAGGGCACGGTCAAAATCTTCTTTTTTGTAGACGATGCTACCCCCAGTTCCCCCCAGCGTGTAGCTTGGGCGAATGACCAATGGGAAGCCTATGCGCTGAGCGATTTCCTTGCCTTCCAAAAAGCTGTTGGCAATTTGACTGGTGGCCACGCCCACCTCCAATTCGCCCATGAGTTGGCGAAACTTCTCGCGGTCTTCCATCTTGTCAATGGCGGGGATGTTCACCCCGATGATGCGCACGTTGTATTTTTCCCAAATGCCGAGTTCGTCAGCTTCTTTGGCAAGGTTCAGGGCCGTTTGACCTCCCATGGTGGGCAACACAGCATCAATGCTGGGTTGTTCTTGCAAGATTTGCTCCATGGTTTCAGCCGTCAGAGGCAGCAGGTACACATGATCGGCGTTGATTTTGTCGGTCATGATCGTAGCCGGATTGCTGTTCACCAATGAAACGGTGATTCCTTCTTCTCGCAGACTGCGAGCGGCTTGCGAGCCCGAGTAGTCAAATTCACAGGCCTGACCAATGATGATGGGTCCAGAGCCGATGATGAGAACGTGTTTGATCGAAGGGTCTTTAGGCATAGTCCAAAAATTAGGCAAAGTTAGGGACCAGGTCTTCCCCAAGCGAACAATGTGAATAAATAGCCCAAGCCCCTTGCCTTATCTTTGCATCATGGGACTGAGACAAGAAAAATTTGGCAAACAGGTGTTGCGCGACCTTTCAGAGTTGTTGAATCTGCACCGCGCCGAATGGTTGGGCTCGGCTTTTGTGACCATTAGCGACGTTCAAGTAAGCCCCGATTTGGGTTTGGTAAAGGTGTATGTGAGCCTCTACAACAACCCCAATCGCCAGCAGATTTTGGATCAATTGGATTTGCACAACAAAGACATTCGCCATGAATTGGCTCGCCGAATTCGCAACAACGTCAAGAAAATCCCCGAAATTCGGTTCTACGAAGACAACGGTTTGGATTATGCCGCCAAAATGGATGAGGTCTTTGCCCGCATCAAGCGCGACGAATCCAGCGATTCTTAATCTATGCGTTTTGCCTGGACCTTGGCTTGGCGGTACTTCTTTTCCAAGAAGAACCCAACTGCTGTCAACTGGATCAGCGGCATTGCTTTAGTGGGTTATGGCATTGGGGCGGCAGCCCTGCTCATTCTGCTCAGCGCTTTAAATGGCTTTGAATCTCTGATTTTTGATGGCTATCAGCATAGCGATGCCGATTATCGAATTGTGCCGGCAAAGGGAAAGACCTTCGCATTGAGTCAGGACGATTCACTGGGTTTGGCGCAATGGCCAGGAGTCCAAGCAGCGGGGCCTGTGGTGCACGAAAAGGCCATTTTGCAACACGATAAAGGTGAAACCGTTGTAGAAGTGATGGGGCTCAGCGATGGTGCCTTGGCTTGTTTGGATTTGGACACCTTGGTGGTGGCAGGAGACAATCGCTTGAACGGAAACAGCATGGCGGCTTCCTTGGCCGCGGCCCTTTCTTACCGAATCAACCTCGGTGCCGGTTCAGGCAATTTAACTCTGATGGCTCCCGACCCAGAAAGTGTTTCGGTATCCCAAACAGAGCTGCTCATGGAACCCATCGTGGCTTCTGCCTTGCTTTCGCTGGAGCAAGAAGGGCAATCCCAACGTGTGTATGTTTCGCTGGCCTTGGCCCGGCGTTTGTTTCGTTTAGAGGCGAGTAGCAACGAGTGGTTTTTGTCGGGAACGATATTCCGCCAAGCCTTAGAAACCTGGTTGAGTCAGCGCGGTTTGGTATTGGAAAACAGACAAGAACAGCACCGCTCTTTGTACAAGATGTTCAACACCGAAAAATGGGTGGCTTTTGGGCTTTTCATTTTCGTGTTGCTGCTCATTTCCTTCAATTTGCTCGGCTCTTTGAGCATGCTGGTCTTAGCCAAGCGCCCCGATATGCGTTACCTGCAGTCGGCGGGTTTGAAGTCTTCTGGGCGGGCGGCTTGGGTGTTTTATGAGTCTCTGTTCATAGGCGGTGTAGGAACGCTCGGGGGCCTGTTGGTGGGCTTCGCCTTGGTTTGGGCTCAGCATCACTTCGGATTCGTTCAAACTCAAGGCAGTTTTTCCATTCCATACCCGGTTCAATTTCGCCCTTTGGATTTGGGGCTGATCATGGGTATATGCTTGGTTCTCTCGCTGTTAAGTGCTGTGGTACCCGCATTGCTTTCGGCGCGAAATCAATGGGGTAAAGCATAAAAAAAGCCGGGTGAAAACCCGGCTTTTGAAATGGATTAGAATGGTTATTACCACAGATCGAAGCGATCGAGCATCATGACCTTGTTCCAAGCTGCCACAAAATCTTGAACGAATTTGGCTTCTGCATCGGCGCTGGCATACACTTCAGCCAAAGCGCGCAATTCTGAGTTGGATCCAAAGATCAAATCGGCGCGTGTAGCCGACCACTTTACATCGCCGGTCTTGCGATCGGTGCCTACGAACGTTTGCTTGTACTCATCGAGGGCTGTCCATTTGGTGCTCATGTCCAACAGGTTGACAAAGAAGTCGTTGCTCAAGGTTCCAGGGCGAGATGTGAAAACACCTTGTTTAGAGCCGTTGTAGTTGGCTCCCATGGCGCGCATACCCCCTACCAATACCGTCATTTCAGGAGCGGTCAAGGTGAGAAGCTGTGCTTTGTCGATGAGCAGTTCTTCAGTGCTCAAGGTATATTTGGCACGCTCATAGTTGCGAAAACCGTCTGCCATAGGTTCCAAAACAGCTTGGCTGGCGATATCGGTCATTTCTTGAGTAGCGTCGGTTCGGCCGGGTATGAAGGGAACTTGAACAGCATAACCTGCTGCTTTCGCCGCTTGTTCAACGCCGTAGTTTCCACCCAAAACAATGAGGTCTGCTATAGATACCTTAGCGCTTTTGCTCTTCTTGTTGAAGTCGCTCTGAATTTTCTCATAAACAGCCAACACTTTGTTCAAGGTTTCGGGATTGTTGCACTCCCAAGAACGCATGGGTTCCAAACGAATGCGTGCGCCATTGGCTCCGCCGCGACGATCAGAATGACGATAAGTTGAGGCTGAGGCCCAAGCGACAGTCACCATGTCTTGAACGCTCAATCCAGAAGCCGCAATGCTGCTTTTCAACTGCTCTATTTCTTTGGCTCCGATAATCTGTTCGGGTGCCGCGGGAACGGGGTCTTGCCATATGAAATCTTCTTTGGGTACTTCGGGACCTAAATAGGTGCTGCTAGGTCCCATGTCGCGGTGGGTCAATTTGAACCAAGCTTTGGCAAAAGCCAAGTCAAACTCTTCGGGGTGGTCCAAGAAACGCTGGGAGATGGCCTTATAGGCAGGGTCGTAGATCAGCGACAAGTCGGTGGTCAACATGTGGGGTTTGTGCTTTTTCTCAGGGTCAAAGGCATCGGGGATATTGGCTTCAGCATCGCTGGCCACCCATTGGTGAGCACCGGCAGGGCTTTTGGTCAATTCCCATTTGAACTTGAACAAAGCAGCAAAGTAATCGTGGCTCCATTGGGTGGGAGTGCGGGTCCAAATCACTTCCAGTCCAGAGGTGATGGCGTCGGCTCCAGACCCGCTACCGTAGCTGCTGGTCCACCCAAATCCTTGTTCGTCGATGTCGGCTCTTTCGGGCTCAGCGCCTACGTGGGAGGCGGGACCTGCTCCGTGCGTCTTACCCAGAGTGTGACCCCCAGCAATCAGAGCGACAGTCTCTTCGTCGTTCATGCCCATTCGACCGAAAGTTTCGCGAATGTCTTTGGCGGCCAACAAGGGGTCTGGGTTACCATCGGGTCCTTCGGGGTTGACATAAATCAATCCCATTTGAACGGCAGCCAGCGGATTTTCCAATTGGCGGTCGCCTGTGTAGCGGTTACTTTCTAGGAATTTGGATTCAGATCCCCAGTAAACGTCGCTTTCGGGTTCCCATACGTCTTCGCGACCGGCACTGAAACCAATGGTTTGGAAACCCATGTTTTCCAAGGCTACGTTGCCGGCTAACACCATCAAATCGGCCCAAGAAATGGCCGCTCCATATTTCTGCTTAACGGGCCACAACAAGCGGCGAGCTTTGTCCAAGTTGGCATTGTCAGGCCAGCTATTGATGGGAGCAAATCGCTGTTGACCGGTGCGAGAACCGCCACGCCCATCGCCAGTGCGGTATGTACCGGCGCTGTGCCAGGCCATGCGAATGAATAATCCGCCGTAGTGACCCCAATCGGCGGGCCACCATTCTTGAGATTCGGTCAGGGCTGTTTCAATGTCTTTCTTGAGTTGGAAATAGTCGAGGCTGGCAAAAGCCTCGCGGTAGTTGAACTCAGGCCCCATGGGGTTTGACAAGTTTGAGTTTTGTCTCAACAAACTAAGATCTAGTTGAGAGGGAAGCAGTTGCGATGAAGTTTTCTGACCGTGAATGGTTACTCCATGTTGGGCATGGGCTTGTTCCATGTTAGTGCCGCTGCCGCCGTGAACGGGACATTGTGAAATGTCGCCGATGTGCTGGGCTTGCATTTGCATGCCTACGGCCGCAAATCCCATGAGGATTAGTTTTTTCATATCGGTTAAATTGTTGGTTTTATGTTATTTGTCTATGCTACCCAAGACTCGCTTCATGAAGTCGGCAGCGGCTGTACGCACATCGATTTTTCCTTCTGAATCGCGCACAATGTTTAGAACCTCTATGGCTCCAAGGGAGTTGGAGATCAATTCTCCAATGACCTCGAGTTCTTCGTCTTTGAGACCGCGAGCTTCACTCAAGGATTCGAGGACTTCGACGGTCTCCAATAGGTAGTCTTCGTCGAAGTTCTCAGCTAGGTGTTTAATGATTGGCAATTTCATGGACCAAAGTTTCTAGGTTCTCAGCGCGGTTGGTTTGGACCTGGTTGATCAACGTTCCATTGTGGAAGGCAGCAAACGTGGGCAGGTTGCTCACATCGGCCAATTGGCGCGATTGGGGGTAGCGTTCCGCGTCTACGTATACAAACTCGACCCCTTCGGTCTCGGCGTCAAAGCGTTTGAATTTGGGTTTCATCAAACGGCAATTTCCGCACCAGCCAGCGCCGTACTGAACCAGAACTTTCTCGTTCTGGCTCAGTACTTCGTGGAGATTATCGGCTGATAATTCGATCATTTTAGTGCTTGCTTAAGTAATCAGCAACTCCGTCACGAGTGGCAGACATAGCGTCTTTGCCTTCTTCCCAGTTAGCGGGGCAAACCTCGCCGTGGGTTTGGAGGTGAGTCATGGCATCGATCAAACGAATGTATTCGTTTACGTTACGGCCAATGGGCATGTGGTTGATAGACTCGTGGAATACGGTACCGGTTTCGTCCAACAAATAGGTAGCGCGGTAGGTCACGTTGTCACCTTTTACGGTGTAATCATCTTCGGTTCCTTCGTAAACGATATCCAAAATATCCAAAGCTTCAGCCAACTCGCGGGTGGTGTCGGCCAACAAGGGGTAAGAAACACCTTCGATACCGCCATTGTCTTTGTGGGTATTCAACCAGGCAAAGTGCACCTCAGCAGAATCGCAGCTAGCACCGATTACGATGGTGTTGCGCTTCTCGAATTCAGCTTTTGCCGCTTCAAAGGCGTGCAATTCGGTGGGGCAAACGAAAGTGAAATCTTTTGGGTACCAAAACAAGACTACTTTTTTCTTGTTGTTAACGGCTTCTTCAAATACGTTCAATTTGAAAGTGTCGCCCATTTCGCTCATGGCGTTAACGGCGATGTTCGGGAATTTTTTACCTACGTAACTCATAGTATCAGGAACAAAATTACCACCCCTTTGTTTATAAGTAAAATCAATAACATTTATATTTGCATAAGAAAAAGTTATGAATGAAAGCAGCATCACCCGTCATCAACTCAATGGATTGCAAGCCTTGCTCAGACACGGATCGTTTGGAGCCGCTTCAGAAGCGATGTTGATTTCGCAACCGGCCCTTTCGATGCAGATTCAAAAACTGGAGACCCAGTGCGGTTTTCCCTTGGTTGATCGAGGCGCCAAACCCTTGGCATTGACCCCCATGGGGGAGTCATTCATGGCCCAGGCTAAGCTTGTGTTGCAAGCCTTTCATGACCTAGATGATACCTTGATGGATTTGCAGTCGCGCATGGAAGGCGAGTTGCGACTCGGAGTGATACCCACCATTGCTCCCTATTACATACCCAAGGTGGTGGGTCCATTCTTACAAGCGTACCCAAATGTACAACTGCAGGTGCGCGAATTGACCACTGAACGCATTCTCGCTGCTTTGCGCGCAGGTGATATTGATTTGGGAGTGCTGGCTATTCCCATGGCCCAAGATTATCAGGCATTTGAGGTTCAAGAGCTGTTTCAAGAGCCCTTGTGGATTTACCACCAAGGTGAACAGGCATTGGAGTCCATGCCCTATGTGGGCTTGGCTGAATTGGAGAATTACAATGCCTTTTTGTTGAACGAAGGTCATTGCCTGCGCGACCATGTCTTGATGATTTGTGGTCCTAGAAGTTTGAACCAACGGAAAGGATTGCAGTACCAATCGGGCAGTTTGGAAGCCCTCATCAATTTGGTGGATCGCTACGGCGGATTAACTGTGATTCCTGAAATGGTGCGCCAAGGCTTGACTCCAGACCAACAAGGCCGAACCCTGCCGTTTGGCCAGGATCAAGCCCACCGTTCCATAGCCATCATTCATAACAAAAGCGGTTACAAACGAAGATTGGTATCGGCCTTCTACCGAATTTGTTCCCTTGAAAATCAAGAACTTGAAAAAAAGTAAAGATTTTTTTGGGGGATGGTCCCGATTATGGTGTTGTGTATTGTTATGGGGACACCCAAACCCACTTTCAGATTAACATGCGTATTATGGTTATTTTTGTAGAAGGTTCGGAGTTTTCATTGTTAAACAGATCACTACGGATATCATAGATTTATGAATATTTCATTCTCCTCTCTCAAGCGATTGTTCTTCGCTGCAGTGTTAGGATCGGGCGTTGGAGCTGCTCAAGCCCAAACCCTCTCCCAAACATCGTTCAGTCATTTTGAAAATGTAACCTCGGTAGCCACGCTTACCGCCACTGGTACAACCGGCACCCTGAGTTGGGCCGTAACAGGAACGGATGGTTCCCTATTCACCATCAATTCCTCAACCGGGGCATTGAGTTTTTCATCGGCTCCCGACTTCGAAGATCCAAGCGATGCAGATAGCAACAACATTTACGCCATTCAAATCGATCTAACTGACGGAAGCGGAACTACGAGTCACAACGTGAGCATTACTGTCACCAATACGTTTGAATTGGAAAATGAGTGCCCACAGATTACCAAAAAGAACAACGGTTCTCTGAAGTCAGGTCCCTATGTGTGGGGCTATGACCAAGACAATTTGATTTTCTCAACGGGTTCTGGAAGCTTGGAGATGCAATTTCCTGCGGGTACAGCTCATTGGGACATTCCCAACATTACAGCCTATTATACCAAAGGAGTAAAAACCTGGACATCTGATTTTGACCACCCATTGGTGTTGGCTTCAACGGGTTTTGATAGTTCAGCAAGCCAAAAGGTTTACTACAATTTTTACTCGGCTTCAGGAAGTTCCAACCTTGGAAACAACAACGTTTTAACCTTGGAGTTTCAAGATAGCGTTTTTGCATCTCGAGCAAATCGTAAAGCGGTCAAGCGCTTGTGCGGTTATGACTTGAGTGGGTCAACCCCAACGATCATTCCTGTGCCGGTTATCGGTACGCCCTACATTCCTGATTCCCTGGGAGACTGCGCCGGTGCTTCGCGCAATGTTAAAGTCGTTGCCACTGCGGGTACTGTCGGCAACACGTTGGCATTCCAATGGTACAAGGGGGGTGTAGCTATCACCGGTGCCACTTCAGATACGTTGAAATTGGTTAATGTGAGTTCGGCGAATGCCGGTACTTATTATTGTTTGGTTTCAGAGGTAGACAATGGTGATACCTTGGTATGTAACTCAAGCAACGATATGATTTATACGGTGCAGTCTGCACCTTCTATCAGTGTGAGCCCCGCTTCGCCTTCTATTGTCAGCGGATATTCTGCCTCATTAACCGCTTCAGGTGCTTCTACCTATGCCTGGTCTCCAGCAACCGGTTTGAGTGCAACCACGGGAGCGACCGTAACGGCAAGCCCCACAGCCACGACTACCTATACGGTAACTGGAACGGGCGCTAACGGTTGTACCGGTACCACTACTGTTACGGTAACCGTGACTCCCGCTTTGGGAGTTTCGGCTGGAACGACCATCAACAACACTTGCAATGGTGGAACCGCTGGTCGCTTTTCGGTCTTCCCCTCTGGCGGAACGGCACCTTATACTTATGCAGCATTTGACCCAAACAACAACAGTGTAACGGCATCTGCTAGTAACAACGACAGTGCTGTGTATTCATCACTCGCTGCTGGCGCTTACCAAGTAATTGTAACCGACAATTCCAGCGACACCATTTCCATTTGGATGACCATCTCTCAGCCTACGGCTGTAGTGGGGGCAGCTTCAATTACCAATGTTTCTTGTAATAATGGAACAGATGGATTGGCTGTCATTAGTGCTTCTGGAGGTAACGGTCCCTATTCTTATAAAATTGGTTCAGGAATATTCCAGACTAACGACACCTTTAAAACCCTTGGTGCTGGTCAATACCTCATTACTGTTGTTGATCAGAATATTTGTTATGACACATTTAGCATTTATGTAACAGAACCTTCTGTTCTGTCAATAACTAAGACTTCTCAAACAAATTTGATATGTGCTGCTGACACAAATGGAGCAGTATTAATAACAGGATCTGGAGGAACAGCACCCTATACATATTCTATAGATAATATCAACTTCCAATCAAGTGGGACTTTCTCCGGCTTAACTAAACAGTCTTATACGGCAACAGTCAAAGATACTAATGGATGTACTAACACCTTGGCATTCACCATCACCCACTCCGACAACGTAGATCCCACCGCGGTTACGCGCAGCAATACGGTTTACTTGAATGCTTCAGGGGCAGGAACCCTGGTGGCTGATAGCGTAAACAATGGCTCCAGTGATAATTGCGGCATTCAAAGCATCAGCGTGAGCCCCAGCTCTTTCGCCTGTGCTGACTTGGGTGTGCAGCAGGTGGTTTTGACAGTTACTGACCTGGATGGCAACACAGATACAGCCCACGCCTATGTGACGATAGTGGATACCATTTATCCGCAGGTGACAGGCCTTGCCTCTATCAATAGCTACTTAAATGCCAATGGTGAAGACACCGTTCACGTCAACGATGTGGTTACTAGCCTTTCCGATAACTGCGGCGTGGCCAGTTATTACATCAGTGATTCTACATTCACTTGCAGCGATACCGGTGCCAACATGGTTCAAATCATCGTGGTTGACGGCAGCGGCAATAGGACGGCCATTGACTTGGTGGTCAATGTTTCAGATACGATCTCTCCAACTGTTTTGGCTAGCAACCAAGTCTTGTACTTGGATGCCAACGGTGCCGCTAGTTTGACCTTGGCCGATGTAAACAACGGCAGTTACGACAATTGTGGCATCGCTGAAATGTGGATGACTGATTCGACCTTTAGCTGCGCAGACACAGGAACTTCTACCATTCAGTTGCATGCTACTGATGCCGCTGGCAATAGCAGCTATGCTACCGTGACGGTGACGGTATACGATACCTTGGCTCCTGTTATACGGGCTCAGGACCTGGTGAGTTATTTGGGAACCAACGGTCAGGTAAATGTTACTGTTAGCCAAATCGATACTGGCAGCTATGACAACTGCGGCATTGATACTAAAATCCTCAGCAAATCGAGCTTCAATTGCACCGACACCGGTAATAATTCCATTACCTACACGGTCACAGATGCAGCGGGTAACAGCAGCGTGAAAACCCTGACCATCCGTGTATTAGACACCATCGCTCCCACGGTGGCCACCCAAAACCTGGTTCTTTATTTGGATAGTTTTGGAAAGGTAAACACCACAGCCACTGCTGTAAACAATGGTAGCAGCGACAACTGCGGCTTGGCTAGCATCGCCTTGTCTCAAGACAGTTTTGACTGCTCGCACGTGGGCGATAACTTCATCACATTCACGGCAACCGACTATAGCAACAACCTAACATCGGTAACCGTAACCATTTCAGTATACGACACCTTGGCTCCGACCTTGGTGCTCCAGCAAGACACGGTTTACTTGGATACGGCAGCCTTTGCCTCTATCGTGTCAACCGATATCATTGCCTACTCGTATGATAACTGCGGCATTGATTCTGTATTGATCAGCCAAACCACCTTCGGTTTGAGCGATACCAGCGTCGTTACCGTTTGGGTGACTTTGAAAGATAAGAACGGCAATCAGACCGGTCCTGACTCCGTATTGGTATATGTCATGATTGCAGACAGCGATTCAGACGGCATCATGGATTACCTCGAAGGCGGTGGAGACAAAGACGGCGACGGGGTCAACGATTACTTGGATTTGGATGCTGACAACGACGGATTGTTGGATTTCGTAGAAAACGACTTCCAGAACTTCAAGATCGATTCTGATTCAGATGGTATTCCCGATTACTTGGATTTGGACAGTGACGGAGATGGCATTTACGATGTTTTCGAAACCGATGGTGTAGATGGAGATGTAGACGGTGTGGTTGGCATAGGAATGCCTAGCGTCAACAGCCAGGGTGTTCCAGATTCGGCTGATAACGGTTTGGGATATACCCCCGTTGACACAGACAATGATGGTATCTATGATTTCAAAGATTTGGATACAGACGATGACGGAATCAGCGATGCCACTGAGCGCGGAGCTACAGCCATTCCCGTTGACACCGATGCCGATGGCATTCGCGACTGGCGCGATACCGATTCAGACAACGACGGCATTGCCGATGCCACCGAAGGATCAGTAGATAGCGATGGCGATGGTGTAGGCGACTGGCGCGATACCGATTCAGACAACGATGGCATCTTGGATAGCATCGAGGGAACCACCGATACCGACGGAGATGGTACTCCTGATTATTTGGCTTTGGATTCAGATAACGACGGCATTAGCGATGCAATTGAAGGTACTGTAGACACCGACGGTGACGGCAAAGGGGATTGGCGCGACACCGACTCAGACAACGATGGCATCTTGGATAGCACCGAAACAACCTTGGATACCGACGGTGATGGCGTAGGCGACTGGCGCGACACCGACTCTGATAACGATGGCATCAGCGATGCCACCGAAGGCACCGTAGACACCGACGGTGACGGCACGGGCGACTGGCGCGACACCGACTCTGATAATGACGGAATCAGCGATGCCACCGAAGGCACTGTAGACACCGATGGTGACGGCACGGGCGACTGGCGCGATACCGATTCAGACAACGATGGCATCAGCGATGCAATCGAAGGCACCGTAGACACCGATGGTGATGGCAAGGGCGACTGGCGCGACACCGACTCAGACAACGATGGCATCAGCGATGCGACCGAAGGAACGGTAGATACCGATGGTGATGGTACCGGCGACTGGCGCGACACCGACTCAGACAACGATGGCATCAGCGATGCCACCGAAGGCACGGTGGATACCGACGGTGACGGCAAAGGCGACTGGCGCGATACGGACTCAGACAACGACGGCATCGATGACAGCATCGAAGGCACCACCGACACCGACGGTGACGGCACGGGCGACTGGCGCGACACCGACTCTGACGATGACGGCATTGATGACAGCATCGAAGGCACCACCGACACCGATGGTGACGGCACGGGCGATTGGCGCGATCGCGATAGCGATAACGACGGCATCGATGACGCCATTGAAGGCACCACTGACACAGACGGTGATGGCACGGGCGACTGGCGTGACACCGACTCAGACAACGATGGCATCGATGACAGCATCGAAGGCACGACTGACACCGACGGCGACGGCACGGGCGACTGGCGCGACACCGACTCAGACAACGATGGCATCGATGACAGCATCGAAGGCACGACTGATACCGATGGCGATGGCACGGGCGATTGGCGCGACACGGACTCTGACGATGATGGCATCGATGACAGCATCGAAGGCACCACCGACACCGACGGTGATGGCACGGGCGACTGGCGTGATACGGACTCCGACAACGACGGCATCGATGATAGCATCGAAGGCACGACTGATACCGACGGCGATGGCACGGGCGACTGGCGCGACACCGATTCAGACAACGACGGCATCGATGACGCCACTGAAGGCACAACGGATACCGACGGCGATGGCACGGGCGACTGGCGTGACACCGATTCAGACAACGACGGCATCGATGACGCCACTGAAGGCACAACGGATACCGATGGTGATGGCATTGGAAACTGGCGCGACACCGATTCAGACAACGATGAAGTGGATGACGCTACCGAGGGCACTTTGGATCGCGACAAGAATGGAATCCCCGATTACATCGATGCGCAAGTATTCATTCCCGAAGGTTTCTCACCCAATGGTGATGGCGATAACGACATCTTCTACATCAAAGGTTTGAAGAACTACACCCAAGCTGAGTTCATTGTCTTCAACCGTTGGGGCCAAATCGTGTTCCAATCTGGACGCGGATACAACAATCAATGGGATGGAAAATACCGCGGCAATGTTCCCACCTTGCGCGCTGGTGAAACCTTGCCTGAAGATGTGTACTTCTACGCCTTTAAGTTCAACGGAAACGACGGCAAAGCCGACGTGAGTGGTAACATTTATATCAAGCCCTAATCTTTAATTTGAATTACAACATGAATATGTTTTCGAAATACACGCTCCTTTTCATCGGTCTAACCCTGATGGGATCAGTGGGTTTGCAAGCCCAACAAGAGCAGATGTACACCCATTACGATTTCAACTCCATGGCCTTGAATCCAGCCTATGCGGGATCCAAGCGTACCTTGGTGGCCACGGGCCTTTCCCGCGTACAATGGGCAAACTATCCCGGTGCACCTCGCTATCAAAACTTCGGCATTCACAGCCCCTTGGTGGGGGATTTTGCCGTAGGATTGAATGTACAGAGCGGTACCATTGGAAAATTCGAAGTAGCGAGCCCCGTTAGCGAAACGCACATTGGGGCGAACTTGGCCTATCACAAGCAATTGGACAAGGACCTGCGTTTGGCTGTTGGATTGCGTTTGGGAGCTTACAACTATAAGTTTCAGTTGTCTCAAATTCGCTTGAACAACCCCACTGACGTGGCCTTCCAAAACAACGATTACGCCATTACAGCTCCCATGACAGGCTTTGGAATTTACCTCTATAGCTCCAAGGCATTTGCCGCGTTTTCGGCCCCTCGAATGGTCTTTGTTTCAGAAGACGTTCGTCAAAACCAAAACGTAGCGTACGCGGCTGAATTGCATTATTACTTGAGCGGTGGAATCGTGCTAGACATGAACGACCGGGTAAAGTTGAAGCCCACCACTCAGATTAAGATTGTCAATGGAGTTCCCGTTCAAGCCGATGTCAATGTTCACGCCATATTTGATGACGTCTTCTCTTTGGGTGCATTCTACCGCACACAAGGCGACATCGGCGTTATGAGCATGGTTCAATTGAGCGACCAGTTTAACTTTGTTTACAGCTACGATAGCAAGCTTTCTCCTTTGAACGAATACGTTCGAGGCTCTCACGAGTTTGGATTGCAGTTCATGATTCCTTACACCTCGAACCACCGTGTTCCCGTTCCCCGTTATTTCTAAAAAGATCCGATGAAATTTATGAAACAGCCTTTGCGCATATTAACCGCTTTGCTGGCTTTGGCCTCCAGTTCACTGCTTGCACAAAAGAAAGATGTGAGCGACGTGTTCTTGTTGAAGTTCTCTGATATCATTGCACGCAATGGCGGGGAAACTGCTTCGAAAGATGCCAATTACATCAGCCAAAAAGCCTTGGCATATGCTTGGGCTCAAAGCCAATACCCCGAGAAAGCATACGATGCCTATTACGAGCTCATGAACCAATACCCCGAGCAGGTTGATGCTTGGGATCGCTTGAGTTTTGCGTTGGCCGCTCGTAAAATGGAGCTGTACGGTATTTCTGACAGCCTCTTGCTGGAATTGAAAGACAGTGCATACGCCAATGAGAATATTTTCAATGCGTTAACCGCTGATTTTTACGCGGCAAATAAAGAATTGCGCTCTGATTACTGGTCAGCCATGGATTTCACTCCCTTCTACGTGGTGAAACCCTTTATCTCCAATACCGATATGGGAGAATATGGCTTGGTGATGGACCCTCGTTCAGGAACGGCGTATTATTCCACTCACAAGGACGTTGAGCTGCGAAAAGCCACCAGCGGATGGTTTGACGAGCCTTACTATACCTTGTATCAAGCCAAATACATGGACAGCTTCTTGGCCATGGGTTCAGAAATTAGCCATACGGTTCGCAATGCGCATCACGCAGCCAACTTCTTGGACACGACCACCGGATTCTTGTACATCACCCGCAACGCGCGCAAACCCAACGCCAATAAGGAGCGCGTTTTGCAGATTTACCGAATCAAACAAGATCCCGTAACCAAGGCTTGGGAAGAACAGGCTTTCCCCTTGAACAACATCAACTACAACGTGTCAAGCTTGGTATTCTCTCCCGATGGAGGTACTGTTTATTTTGCCTCTGACATGCCCGGTGGTTATGGAAAATCGGATATCTACATGGCTCAAGTGTTGGTCAATGACGATCAAACCTTCAAAGTTGGGGATCCTGTGAATTTGGGTCCTGAAATCAACACCATGTTGCGCGAGAATTTCCCCACCTTCGATGCGCAGGGCAATTTGCATTTTGCTTCCGATGGCCATTTGGGTTTTGGTGGTTTGGATATCTTCTCTATTGATGCTGAGACAGGAACACCCATCAATTTGGGTAAGCCCGTAAACTCGAATATGGATGACTTTGCTCCCGTATTGGAAGACCATTGGGGCGTAATCTCCTCCAACCGCATGAGCGAAGGTTACAACGATAATTTGTACTACTTCCGCTGGTCTGATCCCGTTGTGGAAGAAGAAGAATTGCCTGTGGTGGCCGGAGATATTGTGGTCAAAATCATGGACGCTGATTCAGGTGAGCCTGTGAAAGATGCGGCCTTGGCTTTGGATAACCTCAACGACGATGCCGCTCCCTTGCAGGGACAGAGCGATTCAACTGGAACTTTCGTGTTCAGCGGTGCCACGGCTCCTGGTGTTCCCGCCCAATTGCGTTTGACCGCTCACCCCTGTGGTTATATGTATGCGGTTTCTGATTCAGTTGCCGTCAACGGCGATGGTGCTACCATGATGATTCTGGTCAACAAGTTTCGCATTGGCGATGACTTGGGTGAATTGTTTGAGGTAAAGCCCATTTACTACGAACTCAACAAGTTTGAATTGACTGAGTCCTCCAAAGCTGAATTGGATCGCGTTGCAGCCGTGTTGATTGACAACCCAGGTTTGAGCATTGAGTTGGGTTCTCATACCGACTCACGTGGAAGCGCCGCCTACAACCAAAATCTGAGTGAAAATCGCGCCAAAGCGAGTTACACCTATTTGTTGAGCCGCGGTGTTCAAAAAGAGCGCATGACCTATGTGGGTTATGGTGAAAGTCGTTTGATCAATCGCTGTGCAGACGGAGTGGCTTGTTCTGATGAAGAGCATGCCGCTAACCGCAGAACCGAGTATCTGATCAACGGTATCATTCCTTGCGATTTGTTGCCCAAAGCGACAAAGGCAAGCTTGGATGGTCCCGAACTGCCTGCCGCAGGAACGGCTCAAGCCCCTGCTCCAGAACCTGTGAAGCCTGAATTGCCCTTGGATGAGCAAAACAAAATTGCCCTTCAAGAGAACCAAGGTCCTATTGTTTGTGGCGATGCAGACGGAGATAACATTCCAGACTATTTGGATACCGATTCTGACAATGATGGTTTGCCTGACGCGGCCGAAGGCCGCGCCGACAGCGACGGAGATGGTTTGCCCAATTTCTTGGATAAAGACTCTGACAACGACGGCATTGCCGATGCTGTTGAGAAAATGGCTGACTCTGACAAAGACGGTAAGCCCAACTGCATCGATACAGATTCAGACGGTGATGGAATCGAAGACAAGTTGGAGGGTTTGAACGATGCCGATGTTGATGGCAAACCCAATTACTTGGATTTGGATAGCGATGGAGACGACATCTCTGATAAGGTAGAAGGCTCTCAAGATCGCGATGGCGATGGTATTCCCAACTTCTTGGATTTGGATAGTGACAACGATGGAATTCCAGACAAAGTAGAAGGAACCAAAGACACAGATAAAGATGGCAAGCCCAACTAT
>Ga0222713_10001883_pt1 | contig 22904 bp, 18 predicted proteins | sample C33_649DmetaG_FD_165061 | JGI IMG/M metagenome (GOLD analysis project Ga0222713, IMG submission 165061) | Estuarine water microbial communities from San Francisco Bay, California, United States - C33_649D | ecosystem: Environmental > Aquatic > Marine > Unclassified | place: USA: California...
TCCCGTAGCACTCGTGATCTCAAGCGCCGCAGATGGCCCGAAGAAGTTCTGATGGAAGCTCCACCCGTCATACATGAGTGGCGTGTTCACGCGTACGATCTGCTGCGCAACCTCCACGCCGCCCTGATACACCGCAAGATCCGTTGCAAAGTCGGCGAATGCGCCAGTCTCCGTGCGCGGCGCGCTGAAACCACGGTTCTGAATCACCAAGCCGCTTTCGGATCCAATCTTTCCAACAGGGAGCGCCTCCCCGCTCGTCAGCAGGATCCCCTGCGTATAGCCAAGAATCCCAGAGAGTGCGGCGCCGATGAGTAGCAGCACGAGCCCTGTGTGCATCACCAGCGTGAATCGATACGAGCGACGAAACTTATCGCCATGGATGATTCTCCCGCTCGTGTTCTCAGGATCGGTGACGAACTGCGCATCCCAGCCGGCGGCGCGCATCTCGCGCGCCACTCGCTCCGCCGCGTTGTCTACCTGCTGTGAACCGACTGGCGCCGTAAGTGCAATCTCACCGCGTCCAGGGAGTGATGCGTCAAAGAAGGCGCTCGGCTGCTCCACGCGACTGCGCGCCGTCACCGCGCGAATCTTCGGCAGGCGGTCCAGCGTGCAGACAACAATGGAGATGGTCAGCAGGAGAAGCAGCGCAGAGAACCATGGCGCCGTGAAGATGCGGAAGAAGCCGAGCCGCTCAAAGAGGTCGGTGAGCGGCCCAAGGGTTGGCTCATAAATGGCGCGGAGCTTCCCCATCTCCAGCGTGTAGTCGGAGGCGCTGAGGAGCGCGTAGTCCGGGAGCTGCTTCAACGCCACCCCCACGCTCGCCACCAGGGCGATCGCGGCGATCTGGACCATGGCGAACTGCACGTTCGCCAAGAGTGCGCGGAATACGGTGAGTGGTCCTCTGATCACCTGCTGATGGTAGCCTTCGCTCCGCTTGGACATGCGGTCGAGGCGAGGCGAGCGGCAGATCCGCTCACGCTGGAGGAGATGTGGCGAAAGGTCAGGATCGCGCAGGGCTCGACGAGCTTGATCGTCGTCTCATGGAGGTACTCCAGGTTGACGGCCGTCGCCCCTTCACCGAAATCGCCACCGCGTTCGCGGTCCCCGAGTCCACCATCCGCGCCCGCTACAAATCGCTCGTCGATCGCGGCGCACTCAAGGTGATCGCCGTGGCAGATCCGCTGAAGGTTGGCTATCCGCTGATGGCGATGATCGGCGTCCGTTGCACCCCCGCCGCGCTCTTGGCTACCGCCGCCGCGCTTGAGGCGCTCCCAGAGGTGAGTTACTGCGTCGTGGTTGCTGGCGCGTACGACTTACTCATTGAAGTTGTCTGTGAAGACAACGATGCGCTGCTCACCTTCCTCACCGATCGACTTCGCGCAATTGAAGGCGTCCTTGAGACAGAGACGTTCGTCTATCTGCGCATCTTGAAGCAGAACTACGAGTGGGGCACCGCAACGCCGTAACCGCGCTCCTGATTACGAGTTCGCGCGCGACTTCCTCCACCCAACAAGCGCGGCGCCACCAATCCAGGCGAGCAACACCGCAAGAATGATCTTCGGTAGCTCATGCACCCATCCGTCATCGCCATGTGTCTTACCGCCATCAACCGGACCAGGTCCTGGTGCTGGCGCAAAGAGTGGCATGGGGCCAGCAACGCTGCCGTCCGGAAGGAGGCACGTCATCACCATCGGATCAGCGGGGTCAACATCTGGTGCACACGGTTCAAGGGTGGCGATGAAGTCGTTGTACCAATTCTCGTAAAGGATCGCCCAGTCGGTCTCATCTGAACCTGGCTGGCCGGACGGCAGTGGTTCCACGTCGGTGATCGGTACGACGCCACCCGTTGCGCCGTTGAGCGCTTCAATCACCAGTAGTCCCTCTGGTGCGTCGGTGGGGAGCGCCTCACCTTCATGACTGTCGAGCGAGACCGCGCCGCTCACAGGATCAACCTGGTAGACGAATGTGTGGCGGTTAATGCAACCAGCCGGGCAGTCGCCCCATCCGTACGTATAGACAACAATCCACGTTGCAGAGCTTCCAGGCTCCCCCTTCACCTCGTAGTACTGCGACGCCCCAATGAGCTCGTCGTCAAGAAGGACAAAGTCAGCGAACGGTGCGCCACTGGCGATCACCGCGGCGTGCGCTTCAGCAGCCGCATCAATTGGGAGTTGAATGGAGGTGGAGCCATGCGCGCGCACGGGAAGTGCCACCGTCAGGAGGAGGCTGAGCGTCAGGAAGATGTGGAGTCCGCGCCTCATGTTCACCTGCATGGTTCACCTCACACTCTGTAGGGCAAGCTGCCCTGGCCCCCTATAAACGACCGCTCTGCCGCGTTGGTTCCAGCGCGGTGAGGATAATGGTCGGGGCGGGGGGATTCGAACCCACGGCCTCCTGCTCCCAAAGCAGGCGCGCTACCAAGCTGCGCTACGCCCCGTCGCGACATCCTAGCGTGCCGCGGCGTGAAGCCCCTGATGGTGGCATCATCAGCGCCATGCCTCCACAATCTCGCCTCTCACTCCTTCGTGGGCCACTCAGCGCCGCCTATGCCTCGGCGCTGATCCCAGGGCTCGGCCAACTCCTGCGCGGCCAGCGCCGTGCCGCACTCTTCGCCGCCTCCCCCCTCCTGCTGATCGCACTCGTCATCCTGCTGAACGCTGCGAGCGTTGGCCTGGTCAGGTACGCCGCAACCTTCGCGGCGCCGGGCCGCCTTGCGCAACTGACACTCCTCCTCTTACTCATGATCCCGTGGCGCGCCGCGGTGGTGCTGCATGCGGCGCGCGGCGCTGAAGTACACGGTGGCGCGCGGCGCGGTCTGGTCTCTCTGCTCCTCGCCGTAGCACTCCTCATCTCCGCCGCACCCCATGCTGGTGCTGCGTTGATCACTTCGCGCGCCGGTAGCACCGTGGACGATGTCTTCTCCGGTTTCGAGTCTGCTTCACCTGGCGAATCGAGTGGGCCAACACCAACACCAACTCCGCCACCAATCGGTGACCGCTTCACCATCCTATTGGTAGGCGCTGACGCCATGGGGGAGCGCACCTCGTTTAATACAGACTCAATGATCATCGCCAGCTGGGATCGCGTCGGTGGTTGGGTGAGCACCATCTCTATCCCGCGCGACATCGTCAATGTCCCGATGGGGAACGGCGACGTCTGGAAGCCAAAGATCAACTCGCTCTGGCCCTCTGCGCAACGCAACAAGAAGCTCTTTCCAGAGGGGCCAGCCGTTGCGTTGCGGGAGGCGCTCGGCGCCATGTTTGGCATCACGATTGACGCAACTGCTGTGATTGTGATCCCAACCTTCCGCCAACTCATCAATGACATCGGTGGCGTGGACGTGCAGATCAGTCGCCGAATCTTTGATCCGTCATATCGCACCGGTGAATTCCGAGGAGTGAAGCTACCGAAGGGGAACTGGCACCTTGATGGCGACTGCGCGCTTGCCTACGCGCGCGTGCGGAAGGCGGAGGGGACCGATGACTTTAATCGCGGTGGGCGCCAGCAGGAGCTCCTCGTTGGGATCCGCAATCAGCTCGCCGCAAGTGGCAACATCTTGAGCAACGGGCTCGCACTCCTCACAGCGCTCGGTGACGGTGTCCGCACCGACCTCGACCAAGCGCTCCTCCCAACGCTCGCCGAAGGGGCGCAGGCGTTTGATACGTCACACGTGGTGAGCGCACAGATGCGCGCGGGGGACGGACTCCTTCGCTACCGCCGCGCCGGCGAGACGAGCCCGTACGGCTCCGTCGTCTTCTTCAACGCGAAGCGTGCGCTCCAACTCGGCGCGCGACTCTTCCCAACACCCGGAACGCGCCCATACGGCTGGCCGGTGGCGAAGGGTGAACCAGCACTTGGGAAAGAGTCGCTTCCAGCTCCGTCGCCATCTGCTGACGCCAGCGCAACACCAATACCAACGCCCGTCACGACGCCGCCTCCTGCTGGTCCGTACCAGACACTCGCCAGCTGTAATGCGAACGTCCCCGCACCGTCATATATCCCAACGCCGGATCCAACGTCGGCACCAGAGGAGCCGGGTGAGGAGCCGGGTGAGGACCCGGGTGAGGACCCGGGTGAGGAGCCGGGAGAGGACCCGGGTGAGGACCCGCCTGCGCCGTAACTTGGTGTCGTAACGCTTAGCCGAGCAGCTCGGCGCGTAGCGCCGCTGCAACGAGCGCCGCCGCCTGGCCACGATGGCTGAGTTGATCCTTCTCTTCTGGTGAACGCTCGGCCATGGTGCGGCCATCAACTTCAAAGACCGGGTCGTAGCCAAATCCTTCAGCGCCTCGCGGTCCCTCAACGATCTCTCCACGACGCTCGCCGCGGAAGATGCGCGGCGGCTCCCCGCTAGGGAGCGACGGATCAACGAGCGCCATGCAGCAGACGAATCGCGCGCCGCGCTGCGCGCGCGGGAGCCCCGTCAGCGCACCGAAAAGCTTCTCGTAGTTCTGCTGATCGGTTGCGTCTGCTCCGGCGTAGCGGCGCGTGTAGACGCCAGGTGCGCCGTTCAGCGCATCCACCTCGAGACCAGAGTCGTCAGCAAGCGTCCAGTGGCCGCTCTGCTCGGCGTAGAAGCGCGCCTTCTGCACCGCATTCTCCTCAAACGTTACGCCGTCTTCTGGTGCTTCGTCGCTGATCCCTAGATCGCGCAGCGTGACGAGGGTGAGCGGGAGGCCACCGAAGAGTCGCTGCAGTTCGGCGAGCTTGTGCGCTGATCCTGTTGCAACGAGCAGTGTGCGTGCAGTGCGACTCATCCTGTATGAGTGGCGGCTGTGCGTCTTATCGCGCGGCGTCGACGGTGGCGCGCTGGAAGGTGATCAGTTCGGCGATCCCCTTATCAGCCAAGGCGAGCATCGCGTCGAGAGAGGCGCGATCGAACGGCTCCTGCTCCGCCGTCCCCTGCAACTCCACATAGTGGCCACCCTCCGTGGCAACAACGTTGAGATCCACATCGGCGCGGCTGTCCTCTTCATATGGAAGGTCGAGCACCGGTCGACTGTCAACAACGCCAACCGAGACGGCGGCGATGTTGCGCGTCAGGAACTGATCAAGCTTCTTCGCACGCATGGCGATCGCCAGCGCAATCCAGCCACCAGTGATGCTGGCGCAGCGCGTCCCGCCGTCCGCTACCAGCACGTCGCAGTCAATCAGGATGGAGCGCTCACCGAGCTTGGTGAGGTCCACAGCTTGGCGAAGAGATCGGCCGATGAGGCGCTGAATCTCATGGGTGCGTCCGCCAAGCTTGCCGCGCACCGCTTCGCGATCCGATCGCGTGTTGGTTGCGCGCGGAAGCATGCTGTATTCGGCGGTGATCCAGCCGGTCCCCTTGCCGCGCAGATGCGGCGGGACGCGATCCTCAACGCTGGCAGAGCAGATCACCACAGTGTTCCCCACGGTGATGATCGCCGAACCCTCAGCCCACTTCTGGACGCCGAGCTCCGCGCTCAATGCGCGCATCTGATCTGGTGCGCGTCCATCACCACGAGGGCCGCTTGCGCTTCCGATACTCATCAGGATCTCCCCTTCAACTCTTCGAATCCAACGCGCCGGCGCGCTCGGCGGCCTTCGCCTCGTCCCAGAGCGTATCTAATGTGGCGAAGTCTGCCGTTTTTAGGTCGATCTTGCGCTCGGCGGCGCGTCGCTCCACCTCGCCGAAGCGGCGGCGGAACTTCTCGTTCGCCCCTCGGAGCGCCGCCTCCGCATCAATCCCACTGCGGCGTCCAAGGTTCACCAGCACCGCCATCACATCGCCGAGCTCATCCTGCGCCGCGGCCAGCGTCGCAGCGCTCACTGCGCCGCGCCCCGTGATGCTGTCCGGATTCCCCGCCGCCTCCAACGCCTCAGTCAGCTCTTGGATCTCTTCGGTGAACTTCTCGCGCACGCCGTCCAGTGTTGGCCAGTCGTAGCCCATCGCGCTCGCACGATCCTGCAGTTCGCGACTCGCCGAGAGTGCTGGTAGTCCGCGGCTGACGCCACTCAACGCGCTCTTGATCTTTGGGCTTGCATCACCGCGTTCGGCGCGCTCCTCAGCCTTCACCGACTCCCAGGCGCGCTGCACCTCTCGGCTCGTCTCTGCTCTTGCTTCACCGAAGACGTGCGGATGGCGGCGAATGATCTTCTTTGCGAGCCGCTCCTGCACGTCGGTGAGATCGAACGCGCCACGCTCCGCCGCCAACTGTGTGTGAAGGACAATCTGCAAATAGACGTCGCCCAGCTCTTCGGCCATTGCCGAATCTGTCGCAGCGCTCGGCGCCGCCGCCTGCGCCTCAATCGCATCGTGAAGCTCCCACGCCTCTTCAATTAGGTGCTTCGCTAGCGTCAGATGCGTCTGCTCGCGATCCCACGGGCAGCCGTCCGGCGCGCGCAGCCGAGCGCTCAGCCACGGCATCGCCCACGGTGAGACGAGCGCCTCAATCGGCGCGAGTGGTGGAATAAGGAGCGCATCCCACGCGTTGGACTGATCAGCAGTGACGCTCTGTAGTGTGGCGGTTTCTCCTGACGGAAGAATTGTCACTCGGTGCTGCGCTCCGTAGAGACGCTCCAGCAGGGCTGCACCACTCCCGCTCCTTCCTGGGAGTTCGGCGCCAGCACCTTCGCCCGCCTCTTTTTGCGCAGCGGTTCGCGTGACAAAGAGTGGGAGGCGAGGATCTGCCGCACTTGATGCGATCGCCGTGAGTGGAATGACGGCAAATCCACCAGTGAGATCAACGTGTTGGGCAACCGTTCGCGCGGCTGTGATTAGCGACTCCACTGCGAGTTGGTCGCCGCGCGCCATCACGGCGCTGGTGAGCCCCCTGCCTCCTGGACCACGCTACCATCAATGGCAATCTCTGCTGTCTGTCGATACGTGTCGAGCCAGACAAGGTAGCCGCTCGTCTTGATCGTCACCTTCTGCTCTTCCGTCAAGTCGCGCTCTTCAATCGCGTTGATCTTGAAGATCACCATCTGGCCATTGAGCGCCTGCACGCTGCTCACTTCGCCCGCCGCGAGCAGCCAGGCGGCTGAACCAATCTGCGCATTAAGCGAATAGCGAGAGGTGAAGCCAAGGTTATCTGTGGTCATCCCCTCAAATTCTTTCAGCGCCTCTGCGGCACGCGCATCAAAATCAACGGATGCACCGGCAAGCTCTTGGGCGAGGAGCTCCATACGGAGCGTCATCCCCACGCGGCGACCCTCAAACTGCATCACGTGATAGCCAAACTCCGTCTTGACGGGGTTAAGGAGATCGCCAACCTTGAGGCCGTCTGCCCAGACGGCAGTCTCAAACGCAGGAACGTAACTCCCCTTCGCCGCCCAACCGAGCAGGCCACCCTCTTTACCAGAGCCAACATCATCGCTCTCGTCTGCGAGTGACTCCATTGAGGTCCCAGCTGCAATTTTCTCGTAGGCGGCGTTCGCCTCAGCCTCGGCGGCAGCCCAAGCTGGATCGGTGGCATCCAATCCTGCCGCATCCTGCGGGTTGTCATTGGGGCTGTAGAGCAGGTGTCGCACGAGCACCTCTTCCGTTTCGCTGTTCCCTTCTGGCACTGGCACTGCGATGTAGCTGATGTCGCGCTGCTCAACTGGGCCAACCAAGAGCTCGGTGGTCACCGCGTCGCTGAGTGCAGCGCTAAGGGCGCGCTCTCCAACTATCTTCTTGTAGAGATCCATGTTGATCTTGGCATCGCTTGCACTGACCTCAAAGTTCGGGTCGGCCTGCGCAGGACGAATCTGATCTACGTAGAAGATGACTAGCTGACTCGCTGACTGGCTGATCACCTCAGTTGGGCCGACTGCGGTAAGCGCCCATGCAGCGGCGTAGGCAGGATCCGCCAGTGGATCCTCCGCCTTTGTGCTCCACCCAATGCGTCCGCCCTCAGCGGCAAAGGAGTCGGTCGATTCTCGCTTCGCAATGGCTCCAACGTCGCCGCCAGCCTTGATCTCTGCAAGGATCGCATCAGCCTTCTGCTGTGCAGCAGCGATCGTCGCCTCTGTGGGTGCTCCCTTTGAACCTTTCGCAATCTCAATGGAGATGCGGCGCAAGAGGCGTAGCTCAGGGATTGATGTCTCATCTGCCCACGCGGCGTCAATTGCCGCCTGGTCAACGGTAATGTTTCTCTCGCTCGCAAGTTGCGCAACAAGGAGGGCATCGACCATGTCCGATGTCAGTTGACTGCTTAGGTTCGTCCCCGCATCGTCAAGCTGCTTCAAAAACGCATCCGCCTCTTCATTCGTAAGCGTGCCGGAGGAGACGCGTGCCCTAATTCGTGCAGCCTCAAGGTTTAGGCGAAAGCTTGCAATCCCACCGCGTGCCTTTGCCTCCCCAACGGTGATTGAGGAGCCGTTCACCGCAACTGCAGATGCGTAGTTATCGCTCCACCAGCCCACCGCCAAGACGCCGGCGAGGAGCAGGGTAGAGAGAGCAATGGCCCCAAGGAAGGCAAGGTTAGTGAGCAGGGACTTATCCGTTGCGTGATACCGCGCTACAGCACTGGCACGAAGTTTTGCGATCGGATTCATGGGATCAACTCTCCTTCAGGCATGCTTCCTTACGCTTGCGGGCATGTGGGGTCAGTATAGGGGGTGGATGCTATCCTCTCGCCACAATGGCAAATGCATCACTCCGCCTCACCGTGGGTCGCTCTCGCAGGGGACCAATTGGGACGATTACCGAGACGGTCAAGAGCGTGATTCAGCGACGCCGCCTCCTCCTCTACCTCACGGTTTCCGACATCCGAAAAGATGGCGGTAACTCCCTGCTCGGCAATCTCTGGCTTGTCCTTGACCCAGCGGTCCAGCTTGCGATCTATTTCTTCCTCGTTGGCATGGTGCTGGATCGGCAGCAGCCAGCCTTTGCGCTCTTCCTCTTCTCTGCCATCCTCCCGTGGCGCTGGCTTAGCATGGCGCTCGTCAGCGCTGCCAAGTCGGTTCGAGCGAAGGACCAGGTGATGCGCCAGATCGCATTCCCGCACATCGTCCTCCCGATCGCCTCGCTCTCCGCAAGTAGCGCCAGCTTCCTCTTTGGGCTCGTACCGCTCTGCTCCCTCTACCTCGTCTATCCCGAACGGCTCACGCCATGGATCCTCTCGTTCCCGCTCATTGGAGTTGTGCAGCTCCTCTGGATGCTTCCACTTGCGATTCTCTTTAGCGCACTCAGTGTCTTCTTCAGGGACATCAGCAACCTCCTCGCACACGCCCTTCGGATTGCCTTCTACATCTCTCCAGCCCTCTTCAGCTACGACCGCATCTTGGAGATTCTCGAGAAGCGCCCTCCGGCGCGCCTACTGCTCGACCTCAACCCAATGGCCTGGATCTTGACTGCGTACCGCGACATCTTTTACGAAGGACGCTCTGCGGACTGGGGTGCGCTCTTAGGAGTCGCGCTCGCCTCAATCCCCTTTACGCTCGTGAGCATCTACCTCTTCCGCCGCATGGCGCCGTCCTTCCCGAAGGTTCTATAGATGAGCGTGCTGTATCCGATCTCACTCAAGGGGGCTGGGGTCCGCTACAACATGCAGCTCAAACGCAAGCGCTCATTACGTACATCTGTGACGAAGTCTTCCCGGCTAGACGATAAGGGCCACTTCTGGGCGCTCCGGGATATCAACCTTGAAGTCCAAGAGGGTGAAACGGTTGCCGTGGTTGGTGCCAACGGTGCAGGGAAAAGCACACTCCTCTTAATGCTGGCCGGCATCCTTGAGCCAGATGAGGGGAGCGTTGCCGTGTATGGATCAATCTCAACTCTTCTCCATGTTGGTGCTGGATTTAATAGCGAACTCAACGCAGAGGAGAATATCCTTCTTGTTGGAGCATTCCTTGGCATCCCTTCATCAGTAATGAAGAAGCGCATCCCCGAAATCCTTGATTTTGCCGACATTGGCGACTTTGCAACTTCAGAGGTCCGAACCTATAGCTCTGGCATGCGGGCACGCCTCGGATTTAGCGTTGCGACTGCGGTGAGACCAGATGTCTTACTCGTTGATGAAGTGCTCTCTACTGGAGACGCCGCATTTAGAGATAAGGCGAGAGCGCGAATCCTTAATCTGATTCAGAAGGCACGCGCGGTGGTGTACGTAACGCATGACCTTGACTCTGCGGCGTCGTTCTGTACGCGAGCGATCGAACTTGAGGGAGGGAAGATCGTTGCTGATGGCCCAGCGAAGAGCGTGATCGCCGCCTACCAAGCGAAAATGGAGCGAAAGGCGAAGGGGTCGAGTTAGGGGGCTGAACTTGGCGCGATCAGGCCACCGCCGTAGTTCAGGATCACCAACAACGTTCGCGCAGAATCCAACTCCAGAATTGGCTTCACCTCGGCGCTCTTAATCACCGCACCAGATGGATCACTCACGGTGACAACGCGACCAATTGAGAGGCCGCGCGGGAATGCAGAACGAATCGTAGAGCTGAGCTCAATCCCAGAGGTGGTGACCTCGGCCCCAACTGGCACGTCACGGAGCGCATCAATGTCGTCGAAGACAAGCGGGTTTGCGCCGCGCCCATGCAGGAGGCCGATCGCTCCGGTTGCGGCGATCTCTGCCGTGACGGTGAACTCTGGGTCACTCACGAGTCGCACCTGTGCGCTCCCCTCGGTGACTGAGATCACACGTCCGGCGAGCGTCCCACCCGCACCGATCACTATGTCCCCTTCAGCGATCCCGTCACGCGTCCCGCGATCAATGACCACCAGCCGCTTACCAATCTCAAAGTCACGCGCCACCACCTGAACGGCGATGCTGCTGAACGAGATTGATGAGCGGAGGTCAAGGATCGCCTGGAGTTCGGTAATCTCTCGCTCAAGGCTCGCTACACGCGCGGCGGAGGCGGCCGCCTCATCGCGCTCTTGTAGCGTGAGGGCGAGGCGCGTGCGAAGCGCCTGGACATCCACGGCAACTCCGCCGATCACAGCAAGGCCGCGCCCAACCGCGGCGATCGGCTCCGTTACAACACGGAGCACGCTGGAAGCGCTGTCGCGCACCGCAATACTTGGTGGGGTACTAGAGGTGAGAAGGAGGAGAAGTGAGAGGACGATCAGGACCGGAGTGCCGCGCCCGCCGAGTGAGACTCCTGTGCGACGCCCCGTTCGAAGCCGTGAACGAAAGAGCATGAGAGGCCGTTACCGAAGTGGGCGCTGGTAGGTCTCTGGCACGAGCAGCTTCTCCAGCGTCTCCACCTCTTGCAGGATGATCCCAGTGCCGCGCACCACGCAGGTGAGTGGGTCATCGGCAATACGAACTGGCATGTTGGTCTCGGCGGCGAGGCGAATCTCAATCCCAAGCAGTAGCGCGCCACCGCCGGCGAGAACGATTCCCTGATCCATGATGTCTGCCACCAACTCGGGCGGCGTCTCTTCAATGGTGTCGCGCACCGCATTCACGATCTCAACGAGTGATGGCTCAAGCGCTTCACGAATCTGTGACGCACCAACCTCAACAGAGCGCGGCAGACCAGTAAGGAGATCGCGTCCACGAAGAGTGATGCGCTGTGCGTCCCACTCACCAGAGTGTGCTGAGCCAATGGCGATCTTGATATCTTCTGCGGTGCGCTCACCGAGGAGCATGTTGTACTTGCGGCGAGCGTAGGCAACGATGTTTTCGTCCATCTCATCGCCAGCAATGCGAATGCTACGCGCTGTGACAATACCGCCAAGGCTCGTCACCGCAACTTCTGTGGTGCCACCACCGATGTCAACGATCATGCTCCCTGATGGCTCGGCAACGGCGAGCCCTGCACCAATCGCAGCGGCCATCGGCTCTTCAACAAGGCGGACCCATCGCGCCCCCGCCTTCAACGCCGCGTCGCGCACGGCGCGCTTCTCCACTTCCGTCACGCCTGACGGGATGCCGATGATCATGCGCGGTCGCGCGGCAAGCCAGCCGCCAGAGTGCACTTTACGGACGTAGTAGCTGATCATCTGTTCCGTCACCGCTGCGTCGGAGATGACGCCGTCGCGGAGCGGCCGAATGGCAACGATGTTCGCTGGGGTTCGGCCGAGCATGCGCTTCGCTTCAGCGCCAATAGCGATCACCTTGCGCGACTTCGCCTCAACGGCAACCACAGAGGGCTCGCTGATGACGATCCCCTTCCCATGCACATGGACGAGGGTGTTCGCCGTACCAAGGTCGATCCCAACGTCGTTGGAGAAGAGGCTGTAGAGGCGGTTGAGCATTGAGCGATGGTAGCACCAGCCTCCCGCTAGTCTGGCGCCGCCGTAGCCGCCCAGATCGAGGGTCGCTGCGAACGGATGCTGGCCCAGCGACCGCGCCCGATCACGAGGTGGTCGAGGAACTCAAGGTCGAGCAGTCGCGCCGCCGCCACCACCTCCGCCGTCAGGCGCAGATCCTCCTCCGACGGCTCCGGGTCGCCGCTCGGATGGTTGTGGACCAGTGCAAAGCCAACACCGCCCCCCTCTACTACTGGGCGGAGGAGCTCAGCGATGCGCACACTCGTCCCCGTCGCCGTTCCTACATATACCTGGTGTAAACCGAGCAGCCCGTTACGTCCGTCAACCACAGCAACGTGAAGCTCCTCCTGCTCACGCCGCGCAAGCAGTGGCGTAGCGAGCGCAGCAAGGTCCGCTGGCGACTGCACGCGTTGACGCCCCGCCGGCCACCATGAAGCCGCCGCGGCGAGTGCCTGCATGACCTGCTGCACGCGATCCGACTCTTCAGTAGAAAGTCCTGCGCGAACTAGGCGCGCCCCGATGTGCGCGTGAAAGAGCTGTTCGGGCTCACCCTTCAACGCGTGACGAAGGCGTTCAGCAAGTTCAGGGGGCCCCGCCAGCACTTCAATTGCGGCAAGGAGGCTGTCGTCACTATGAGTCGCTCCGCTGGATGTATTGGTTTCTGGGCTCTCTGCGATCGTCACACTCACCTCCGCTTGTATCTGGTGCCTCCGGTGACGCGGCGAGCCCGCCGTTTTCCCGCTACGCCACCGAAGGCATCGCCACTATGGGCGGCGCTGCGTAGCGCACGCGTACGCGCCCTGTGTGGAAATGTGGGAGGGCTGCGCGGCCGTGAGGTTACGCCGCGAAGGTGGCGAGGACGAGCACCGCGTTGTACGCGGCGTGTAACACGATCGTGGCGAGGAGTGAGCGACGACGCACCCAGAGCCAACCGAGTGCCAAGCCGAGCGGGAGTCGAATCGCGAAGGCGACTCCTGCGACGGCGAGCGCGTCGCCGATGCTCTCGCCGCCAATGTTGAGCGTATGCGCAAAGGCGAAGACAATCGCGGAGAAGACGATCGCACGACGCGCGCCAGACTGACGACCCCACGCCTGTGCGATCACGCCGCGATAAAGGATCTCCTCGCCGATCGGCGCAACGATCACGGCACTTAGCAGGTTGAATAGGAGTGCGCGGCTGTCGCCTGATGGTGGGAGTGGGGACTCTGGAACCGCACCCGTACTCTGGATCAGCAGTGCGCTGAACAGCGCCGCCGCAACCACGATCGGTACCGTAAGTGCAAACCCCCAAGCAACGTCGCCGAGTGCACCGCCGCGCCGGTCGGCGGCGGGGAGGTTCGGTGAAGGGATGCGGTGCTCGCCTGCAATCTCGCTCCATCGTGCCGCACCGGTCCCAACCACGATGAGGGCAATGACGAGCGTTGTTGCGAGGTTCGTGCTGAGCGCGATCGCGAGTGTTGCTGACGCAGGGTCCAACTGCGCAAACCCGCCGAACGGTGCAAAGAGGAGCAGGAGCAGCGCAGGGGCGAGGATGGCGAGTGGGAGCGCCGTCCAGAACACCGCCATAGGTCCAGGGCCACGCCAGCTCGACTCAGGTGTGTCAACGGAGCGTTGCAGTGCGGATGCACCGCTCAGTCCAATCAGCCCAAGGCTGAGAACAAGAAGGCTGACGGCGAGTGCAAGGTCGCCCGCCCCTGCGATCGCAGCGAAGAAGAGTGAGCCGCCACTAACGCTTGCGAGTAGACCAAGGGCGTAGAGCGCTGGTGCCTCACGACCAGCCAGTTGAAGAAGGCCCGGTCGCGGGCGGACGTCCATTTACGGTTTTGTTCCGGCCGTAAGCTCTGCAAGCGTGTCGAGCACACGCTGCAACTCTGCAATGCGATCACCGTAGAGCGAGAAGTTTCCTGCGCGGAGCGCCTCTTGCGCCTGCGCAAAGATTTCCGACGCTCGCGTCACAAGTCCGCTGATATCGGTCGGCTCACTTCCTCCACCTGGATCAACCACGCCGCCGCCAACCAGAAGGTTGAGCGCCTGCGCGAGTGAATCACCCCAGACAACCTTGTCGGATGTGGCGGCAACAATCTTCTGGAACTCTGGGAATGAGCTAGAGGTTGACTGCAGGTAGACCGGCTGTAGATAGACAATGCTGTTGCCCACTGGTGTGACGATCAGGTTGCCGCGAATCACCGTAGATCCCGACTGATCCCAGAGGGTGGTCTGCGCGGCAATGATTGGATCCGCATCGATACGTGCGTTCACCTGCGCTGGACCGAAGACCGATGTGTCTTTCGGGAATCGGTAGCTCACCACCTGGCCATAGTTGTCGCCGTCGTTGCGCGCGGCTACCCAGGCGATCATGTTCGGGCGGCTTGTTGGCACGAGTGGCTGAATCAGCGCGAACTCCGCCCCATCTTCGCCAGGGAGTCGAACGCGAACGTAATACGCCTCACCAGGGAGTGACTGGGAACCAGCCGACGCCTCTGGAACGGTCCAGACGTCATCTTGTCGGTAGAAGGTCTGTGGGTCCGTCACGTGATAGCGCGCGTACATGCGCGTCGTGACATCGAATCCCTCTTCGCCCACACGGAGGTGTGCGCGCAGATCCGCGGGCATCTCGTCGAGTGGCTGGAAGAGGCTTGGGAAGACGCCGCTCCAGGCGCGAATGATCGGATCGCTCGCGTCTGCAACATAGAGCTTCGTCTCGCCTGTGTAGAGGTCGAGGGTGGCCTTCACGCTGTTGCGGATGTAGTTGACTGGTCGGTCAAAACTGGTGCGCGCGAGCGAAGGATCGAACGACTGCGCGTTCGGGAATCGCTCGCTCAGGGTGTATCCGTCCACCATGTAGCTGAGTCCGCCGTCTTCACGGATCACAAGGTATGGGTCACGATCCCAGCTCACAAATGGCGCGAGCGCGCTGATCCGCTCGCCAACCGTGCGCCGCCAGAGGAGCTGGCTCTCGGAGGTGATCTGGTCGCTGATCAAGAGGTTGAGATCTCCGAGGCGTGCTGCGAAGAGGAGCCGGTCGGCAAGGGTGCCGAGTGAGATGCCGTTCTCGCCGCTCCAGCTTGTGGTGGCGTCACCGGTGACCACGCCATCGGCATCGATCTCGCCTTCGCCGATCGGATAGTCAAACTCTGGAGTCTTTGCACCAACAATGACCCAGTCATCATCAAGTTCACCGAAGTAGATTCGCGGTTCGCTAACCACAGGCGCGCCATCTGTAGAGACGGGCGGGATGTCGCGGATGATCAGACGCGGGAGGCCACCAGAGCCGACTTCGGCAACAGGGACCATGGCCACACCGATGCCGTGCGTGAAGGTGATCCTGCGATTCACCCAGGCTGCCGACTGTTGCGCGCGATCTGGATTCAGCTCACGTGCGGAGAGCATGACAAGTCGCTGATCACCATTAATGGTGTAGCGGTCAACATCCACGTCAGCAAAGTTGTAGTACTGACGAACGGTCTGCAACTGATCGAGCGTCTGCTGCAACGGTCGATAATCCCAAAGGCGTGCGTCTGCAAACGTCTCAGCATCCGTGGCGATTGAGTCTGCGGTGAGGGTGGCTTCACCGTCGTACTGCAGCTCGCTCCAGCCATCAAGGCCGAAGGCGAGACGGGTCATCTTCAAGTTGTTGGCAATGTAGGGCTCCTCAAGGGCGAACTCGTTCGGTTGAACCTGGAAGCGCTGGACAAACTCAGGGTAAAGACCACCGAGCACACCAGAGGCGCCGAACCAGACCAGTGCGGTGAGGGCGAGTGGCCAGACTGTGCGCGTCAGGGCGGCACCGATCAAGAATGCGGCGGCGATCGCGGCGATCGTCGTCAGGATGTCCAGCCCTGGGAGTTTCGCGGCGTTATCTGTGTATGAGACACCTGTCGCCACGCCAGTGCTTGAGTAGACCAGCTCCAGTTTGTCCAGTTGATATCCGTATGCCGTGGCGAGCAAAACGCCACCGATCATCAGCGCGAGGTGAAGGCGCGGCAGGGTGCCGACGAACCCGAGTCCGCGGGCGCTAATCCCTGGGAGATAACGGAGCGCCGCTGCGAGCGTTCCTGCAAGGAGCAGCGTGACGCCGATCCCCTGCGCAAGGCGCAAGACGGGGAGTTCGAAGAAGTAGAACGAGATGTCGCGACCGAAGATGGGGTCAACGACGGGTGTGCCGCTCGGATCAAAGGAGACCGCGTTCTGCCAGAGGCTGATCGCCTCCCAGTTCGCAGCGACCTGCGCGCCAATGAAGAGCGCAACGAGCAGCGCGCCGATGCGCAAGACGCCACTTCCAACTGCGGCAACGGTACTGCCGCCACCAGAGCCGGCACTGAAGAGATCACGGAGCGCCTCACCAATGCCGTCCACGCGAATCTGACCTCGCTCATTAATCAGCGGCTCGCGCTCTGGTCGCGCCGTCTGCTCCTTCGGCTCAGCGGGCGGCGTACCGCCTCGTCGCGCAATCAGTGACGCGATCCAAATCATGCCGAGCAGGAAGATCAGCGCAGCAAGGGTGCTCCCTGCAAAGAGGCTGCCTTGAATCTGCAGTCGCTGCCAGTAAAGCTCACCAGCGCCGAGTGACGCAAACCAGCGCGCGTCAGTGAGCAGACCGATGATCGGGCCACCAATAAAGAAGAGTCCGACAAGAATTGGGAAGAAAAGCGAACGCAGGCTCAGTTTTGGCCGCGTGAAGTTGGTGCCGCCGCCAGATGCGGGGCGTCGAGCGCGTGGGCGTGAAGGGGGTGGGGTGCCTTCGTCGGCGCTGTCCACGTTGGCGTTCTCCGCGGCTGGGCTCTCGCCGCCACTGCGTCGTCGCTCGAGCTCCTCAAGGAAGTCCTTGAATGGATCTGTCACGTCGTCTCCTCCGTGTTGTTCACCCTACGGCCGGTGCGCCACCTCAACGGCTCGCGCAAACGCATCGAGCGCTGCCTCAGCGACTTTCGACCCACTCATCGTAGCGACTCGCATCGGATCCCACTTCGCCGCCACCTGGAGTGCGAGGGGGCGACGCCACGGCTCGCTCGACTGCGCCGCCTCGCCAACGAGGCGCAACTTAAGGCAGGAGCGCCCCTCCTCTACGGCGAGGAGGTCGCCGAGGCCGTTCGTCATTAAGGCTCCATAGCGTTCGAGGGGTGAGATTGGCGGTGGCCCAGCGAGTGGTGCCACTTCGCGGCAGCTCACCACCCCGTCTCCATCTTGCACCCAGAAGAGCGCAATCCACCAGCCGTCTGGCATGGTGCTTGGCTGCGCAGCTCCGGCGCGGATCTCCCCCTCTGCACGCCCCTCAATCACGATCGGTCGCACCTTCAGGAAGCTCGTCCCTGGGAGCGGCAGCCGCTCCGCCGTGTTCTCCACTCCGTTGCTCACTCCCACTCAATCGTTGCGGGCGGCTTGGAGGTGATGTCATAGACAACGCGCGTCACGTTCGGCACTTCGTTCACAATGCGCGACGAAATTTTCGCCATCAGGTCATACGGGAGGCGCGCCCAATCGGCGGTCATCCCGTCTTCACTCGTCACCGCGCGAATCGCCAGCACGTTGCCGTACGTACGGCCATCACCCATCACACCAACGGAGTGAAGCGGCGTCAGAACGGCGAACGACTGCCAGATGCTGCGATAGAGCCCCGCCGCCTTGATCTCATCAATGACGATCCAGTCCGCTTCACGCAGTGTGTCAAGTCGCTCGCGCGTCACCTCGCCAAGGATGCGAATTGCAAGGCCAGGACCTGGGAAGGGCTGGCGCAGGATCACACTCTCCGGAAGTCCAAGCTGCAGTCCAACGGCGCGCACTTCGTCTTTGAAGAGCGCGCGGAGTGGCTCAACGAGCTCAAACTTCAGGTCATCGGGGAGGCCGCCCACGTTGTGGTGCGTCTTGATCTTCTGCGCCGACTTCGTCTCCTTTGAGGTCGACTCAATCACATCCGGGTAGAGCGTCCCCTGCGCAAGGAACTTGAAGTCGCCTGCCCGAGCTGACTCCTCTTCAAAGACGCGAATGAATTCTCGGCCGATGATCTTCCGCTTCTCTTCAGGATCTACCACCCCTTCAAGCGCATGCTGGAATCGCTCCTGCGCCTCAACCATGATGATCTTCATCCCGAGCTGTTCGGCGAAGACTTCGCGCAAGATCTCCGACTCACGCTTGCGCATTAGCCCGTGATCGACGTAGACGCAGGTGAGTCGATCGCCAATCGCCTTATGAACGAGCGCCGCCGCAACGGCGGAGTCAACGCCGCCAGAGAGCGCACAGAGGACGCGATCGGTTGGGCCAACCTGCGCCTGGATCGCCGCAACCGCATCCTCAGCGAGTCGCCCTGGCGTCCAGGTCGCCTTCGCCTTTGCGATCCCGAGCACAAAGTTCTGCAGCAGCCGCTTCCCGCTCGGGGTGTGCACCACCTCCGGATGGAACTGGATCCCCCAGAGATTGCGGGTGGTGTCAGCGATCGCAGCGAACGGCGTGGAGTCGGTCGTAGCAAGCGGCACAAATCCTGGCGGCGCATCAATGATGGAGTCGCCGTGGCTCATCCAGACGCGCTCTGCACCGGACGCACCGAGCCCGTTAAAGAGTGGACTCTCCGCGGCACTAATGCTGATGTCGGCGGGACCATACTCACGCCGAGCTGACGGACCAACACGGCCACCGAGTTGCTGCGCCATGAGCTGCACGCCGTAGCAGACGCCAAGGATGGGGATTCCTGCGCTCCAGAGCGCCGCGTCTGGCTTTGGGCCCGCGTCGTCATAGACGGAGTACGGACTACCGCTCAGGATGATGCCGGCCGGCTTGCGCGCCAGGATCTCGCTGATCGGAAGGTCGAATGGCACGAGCGCCGCATACACTTTCATCTCACGAACGCGGCGCGTGATCAGTTGCGCGAACTGGCTCCCGAAATCCAAAACCAGGATGCCGCCCGTCTCAACTCCGGCCGCATGCACGCTCGCCGTAGCGCCAGCTTCAGCGGCCACGCTGCCAACTCTTCCCTTCAGTCGCCGCCGCGGGCGCGTAGATCACCTCAACGTCGCGGAAGGCGGCGAGCGTCTGCACGCCGAGTGCGGCGGCAGATTGACGCACCGCGCCCACAAGGTTCTCGCTCCCATCGGTGACGCGAGATGGTCCGTTGAGGATCTGCTCCATGCTCCCTGCGATCCCCACCTCAATACGCGTGCCCCGTGGCAGCGTTGGTGATGAGGCGGCCATCCCCCAGTTAAATCCGCCGCCTGGCGCTTCGGTTGATCGCGCAAGCGGCGAACCGATCATCACCGCGTCCGCACCAACGGCGAGCGCCTTGGCGATCTCGCCACCCTTTCGAATCCCGCCGTCGGCCACAACTGGCACATAGCGACCGGTCGCCTTCATGTACGCATCACGCGCACCAGCAACGTCGCTCACCGCCGTCACCTGCGGCACACCGATGCCGAGCACTTCGCGTGTGGTGCAGGCGTTCCCTGGTCCAACGCCAACGAAGATCGCCGCCGCCCCCTGCTCCATCAGCGAATACGCCGCCTCGGCGTTAGTGGTGTTCCCCACCGCAACGGGGATGCTGCTCCGCTTCACAAAGTCGGCGAGCTCCAGTGGTGCATAGCCCGTAGCAATGTGTCGCGCCGATGAGACCTGACTCTGGATCACCAGCAGATCTGCGCCACCCTTAATGATTGCATCGCCGAGCTTGCCGATCGCCTGCGGCGTTGCCGCAATCATCGCCGGCGACCCTGTGGCGTGAATCTCTGCGATGCGCTGCGCAATCAGCGCCTCCTTTACCGGCTCGGCGTAGAGCTTGGCGAAGATCTCCTGCACATCACCTTTCGCTGCGGCACGAATTGCGGCGAAGTGTGGCGTTGGATCGTCGTAGCGGAACCAGAGTCCCTCAAGGTTGATGCAGGCCAAACTGCCGAGCTTGTGCAGGAGGCCAGCGGTTGTAGGTGATACAACCGCGTCCATCGCCGACGCCATGATCGGCACGGCGAGTGGGATGCCGCAAAAGTTTTGTGAGAGGTCAACATCCGATGGATCTGCGGTGTCGGTGCCTGGGGCGAGCGAGATGTCATCAAACCCGTAGGCGGGTCGGAGGTTGTCGACCTTGGAGGTGAGTTGGGGCACCATTGAGGAAGTGTAGCGGCGAGCCGCGTTAGCGCTTGGCGGCGAGTGCGACGTGAACGATCTGGGCGATCTCTGCGGCGAGTGCCCCCTGCTCCGCGCTCGCGTCCAGTACACGCCAGCGAGCAGGCTCCGCGGCGGCGAGGCTGCGGAAGCCCATCGCCACGCGCTCATGGAAGGCGGCATCAAAGCCCTCTTCAAAGCGTGTGCGGTTACTCCCCGACTTTCGGGCGAGGCCGCGCTCAGCGGGGAGGTCGAGGAGGAGTGTCAGGTCTGGCGTGCGCCCAGCGGTGGCGAAACGAATGATGCCGCGCAGCTCCTCTACTGGGAGGCCGCTTCCGTAGCCCTGATAGGCGAGTGTTGAATCAGCAAATCGATCAGCGATCACCACAGCACCCCGCGCGAGCGCCGGCTCAATCACATCCGCAACGAGTTGCGCGCGCGAGGCATTAAAGAGGAGCGCATCGGCGCGTGGGTCTACTGGAACGACGCCCCCCTCCCCACGGAGGATGGCGCGGATCTTCTCGCCCGCTGGCGTGCCGCCAGGCTCACGCACGGTGACCACCTCACGCCCAGCGGCGCGGAGGGTTTCAGCGAGGTGTCCAATCTGTGTCGACTTGCCCGAGCCGTCTGGCCCCTCAAAACTGATGAACATGCTTCCGCCTACCTCGTGACTAGCGGCGGCGGCGCGGCGTGCTCGAAGCGCGCCCTGGCGGTTCAAGGCGCACACGACGGTGCGGGTCGCGACCGCGCGAGCTGCTGGTGATGTTCGCCTCGCCGGCGAGTTGATGTTGTAGTCGGCGGATGAAGGCGCTCTGCGGTGCAAGCTCAACCGGGTGCGCAGTACGGAGCACCTCCTCCACGCCGTTCGCCGCCTCACGCAGCGCCATCTCGCGCGGATCATCTGGAAGGTCATAGAGCGCCAGCAGGGCGCGCTCCATCTGCGCCGCGGCGTTCGACTTCAGCACATGGATCGGCACGCCACGGCGCTCCGCCTCAACTAGCTGCACGCCGCGCTGCTTGAACTCGTTACGAATTGTCATCACCGCGTCCGCATCTTCTGGGCCGCGCGCCGTGCTGGCCGGAAGTCCAAGCTCACGAATCGCAATCTCCAACTTCTTTCGCGAGATTCCGTGCGCGTAGATGCGCAACTCGGGGAGCGCGCTCTCGCTCCGCTCTTCGTCATCTGCATCTGGTGCGTCGTCCCATGCGGCAGGAATCCTGCCGCCATCTACGGTGCGCGCAGCGGGTTCGTTATCCATCTCCGAGACGGCGCTCGCCATGGTCACGCCGTTCACCCAACCGCGCGACGGTCGCCAACTTCCTGAGGCAGGCGCCGCGCCGAGTGCTGGCATCACCGGTGCTGCGGTGCCGCCCGGGATCGTTGCCGCTGGGTGGCGCATGTCGTACAGTTCCGCGCCGCGACGCGAACGTTCGCGGTACTTCCGCCAACCGCCCTGCCCTTCATCACGACTATCGCGGCTGTCGCGACTGTCGCGGCGATCCCGGCGATCCTCATGTGGCGTCAGCCCGCCGAAACGGCGCTGCTCAATACCGGGTAGGGCACCTGGGCGAATCCGCTGCTGGGTGCGATGCACGCCAGCCTCGTCACGCCAACGCTCTTCTGGCGCAACGGCATCGCCGCGCAGCAGTGCGTCAACGGTTGCCGCAACATCCTCATGCACCAGGATGTGATCGCGGTCGATGATCTCTACCACCACGTCAAACGTTGGCGGTGCCTTCCGCTCCAGGACGCTCTTCTGCGTCCGTCGGCGGCGTGCTTCGTCGTCGCCGAGCGTCACACTCTGAATCCCGCCGATCAGGTCGGTGAGCGTTGGGTTCAACATCAGGTTGTCCAGGCTGTTGCCATGTGCCGTACCGATCAGCTGCACACCACGTTCTGCAATGGTGCGCGCCGCGATCGCTTCGGCCTCCGTGCCAATCTCGTCAATGACGATCACCTCTGGCATGTGATTCTCCACCGCCTCGATCATCACAAGGTGCTGTCGCTCTGGCGAGCTCACCTGCATCCTGCGCGCCTTCCCAATCGCTGGGTGTGGGATGTCACCGTCGCCGGCGATCTCGTTTGATGTATCCACCACTACGACGCGCTTTGAGAATTCGGAGGCGAGGACGCGCGCCGCTTCGCGCAGCATCGTCGTCTTCCCTACGCCAGGTCGTCCCATGATCAAGATCGACTTCCCCGACTCAATGTGATCGCGCAAGATCTCAATAGTGCCGAAGACGGAACGTCCAACACGGCAGGTGAGACCAACGACACGGTCAGAACGATTCCTGATCGCCGAGATGCGGTGCAGCGTGCGCTCAATGCCAGCGCGATTATCTCCGCCAAAATCACCGATGCGCGAGATCACCCATGACAAATCCTCTTCTGTGACTTCGCGCTCAAGCAGCGTGACATCGCCAGAGGTGAGTCGCGCCTCTGGTCGTCGACCGAGGTCCATGACGATCTCAAGGAGTCCGTCGCGACCGGCGGCCAACTCTTCGCGCGTGGAGAGTTCACGAACGCTCGCAATGATTTCGCCAGGGAGGCAGTCGAGGAGGAGGTCGAGATTGTCGACGATCGCCTCTTCCTGCACGACCGTGGGCTCCAGTGCTGCGCTGGCTCCGTCGTGGGGGTTTTTGGCAAGGCTCATTGGCGCAA
>Ga0222713_10001885_pt1 | contig 22852 bp, 26 predicted proteins | sample C33_649DmetaG_FD_165061 | JGI IMG/M metagenome (GOLD analysis project Ga0222713, IMG submission 165061) | Estuarine water microbial communities from San Francisco Bay, California, United States - C33_649D | ecosystem: Environmental > Aquatic > Marine > Unclassified | place: USA: California...
AAATTTTTCCAAAGAATGATGCAATTGAAGTGGAACGCAACGCAGTATGGGTTGGTGCAAGGAAGTCCTGATAAAATTATTCCAATTATTGAGAAAATATGAGTTATAGTAAATTTAAAACAAGCAGTGGAAAACAATTCTTTTATAGAAATACTGATAATAGTATTCACAACGAAGATGGTGAACTTTTATCATTGCCTCCAAAAGAAGGCTGGGAATATTTTGAAAATATCAACAAACAAAATATTTTTGGCGTAACACATAAGACAAATAAACCTACTGCTTTACGCATCTTATTAGGTCATGCATGTAATTATTCATGCGGGTATTGCATGCAAAAAGATATTGGTAATCCTAATGAAAGACCTGAAAACTTTTGGCTACCATCTTTCATTGAATCGATTAACACTCATTTAGATTTAGAGCAACTTGAAAGGGTAGAATTGTGGGGAGGCGAACCATTTTTATATTGGAATGATATGATGGCAATCATGAAATTGCTTGATGCCCCCAATCGTCATTTCTATATTTCAACTAATGGATCTCCGTTGAGGCAAAAGCATGTAGATTTTTTTAAAACTATACAAGCTACTATCATGATGGGTATTTCACATGATGGACCTGGACAAGAACTTCTTCGTGGTGAAGATATCTTTATTAAAGAGAGCGTAGCAGATACTATTAGACAGCTGGGAGAGATGCATCCTAAAATTCAATTCAGTTTTAATACTGTTATCTCTGCTCAAAACTTCGATCTATTTAAAATCAATGACTATTTTAAAGACGTATCTAACAAACTTGGATTAAAACATGCAAGGTTGAGTTTTATTCCAGCTCGTGTCTATGATGATACAGATTCACAAAATTCTGCAGATCATGTAATAAAGGGTGAATTATTACCAGAATTTAAAAAAATGGTAGACTCATATTTAAAAGCTGCTATTAAACAGGTAAAAGACGGCGGAGATCGTTTCTTAAATTGTAATATAGTTGATAATGAAGTTGGGGTTTTACGATACGCGTTATTAACTAGACACCAGATTCCAGTGACAATGACTTCAAGTTGTGGTGCAGATGCCGCAGATATATTATCCATGGATATACGAGGCAATGTTAGATTGTGTCCACACACCTCTGAGAAATTTACTGGAGGACACATCAACAATCTGAAGGGAGTGAAGATTATAGGTCTTACGCTAGAAAGAAAGGACACTCACTGTTCTACTTGTCCAGTTAAAAGGCTATGTAAATCTAGTTGCCCTATAGATTTTCCAACTGAAGTATTTTTACATAATTGTAGGGTTGAAAAAATTTGGTATTCAGCTATTCAACAAAACGCATTTGCGTTATTATTTGGAGAAGAGGTTGAATTATTAGAGACTGGAATACATGAAATTAGATCTAAAGAAGATACAAGAACACCGATCTCAGCTTGAGAATCATTCTCTTCTTGTAACAAACAATATACAATCCATTGAAGATCTTAGAATCTTCATGAAATATCACGTCTTTGCGGTGTGGGATTTCATGAGTCTATTGAAAACCATGCAACATCACGTTGTTCCGTCTGGGGAATTATGGTTACCTACTACAGGCACAAGATCTGATATTGCTAGGATGATCAATGAAATAGTTCTTTGTGAAGAATCTGATATATCTGCAGACGGTAAAGGATCTATGTCTCACTTTGATTTGTATTTGCAGGCTATGATGGAAGTAGATGCTGACACGAATCCTATTAGAGAATTTTTGCAGCGGGTTGAAAAAACCGGAGTTCCTTGGCATGCTCCGCAAATAGTAGAACCATTCATAGATACAACGTTTTCAGCTATTAGAAAAGGACCGCATTGTGCTGCCGCTTCATTCTGTTATGGTAGAGAGTCAGTCATTCCAGCCATGTTTAAAAAATTGCTTAGACAGATTGATATTTCTCAAACAGAAGCCCCCAAATTTCATTACTACTTAGAAAGACATATTCAAGTAGATGGGGAAAGTCATGGGCCCATGGCAGAACACTTGGTTAATTATTTTTGTAAAGATGATCCATTTTTGATTCATGAAGCTGAGCAAACTGCCATTAAAGCCATTAAAGCCAGAATAAAACTATTTGATGATATAGAATCGCAACTTATATAAATAAAGCCAGAATAACTCTTTTTTGGATTTTGCTATAAATGTCTCAGTTAGTTAACCTAGTTATAGATCAGGGGTCAGACTTTGTGGCCACATTGGACATCGAAGACTCAATCGGTACACCTATTGATCTTGGTCCATATACTGTTCGAGGACAGATTAGAAAGACTTATACTTCATCAACTGCAACAATAATTGGTTGTGCTAAAACTACTAACCAAGGTGAAGTTAAGTTAACATTGACTGCTGCACAGACAAGTCTTATGAGAGACGGTCGTTATGTTTATGATATTGAAATCATTCATTCAACGCTTGGTACTGTTATTCGTGTCGTTGAAGGACAAGTAACAGTAACACCTAGAGTCTCGAGGTAACAAATGTCTACCGCATTAAGATCCAAAATTAAGTTAGATACCCCGGTAACAGTACGTACGTTTGCCTTGGGTATTACATCATTGAATTTATTAGATTTGAATGATATTGATGCCACCGAATTGGAAGACGGTGCAATGATGATATATGATGCTGATACTGCAAAATTCAAATTAACAGCTACGGTTGATCACCCTAGATCAAAGGTCAAAATCATCGGAGGAAAGTACTAAGCCATGGCAACCATTATTAAAATCAAAAATTCCGGGATAAGTGGACAGCCAAGTACACTTGCTACTGGTGAGTTAGCGTATTCATATTTAACACAATTACCTATTGAAGGACTAGTAACCTCAAACGGAGGAGACAGACTTTATATTGGTACTGGTGACGAAGTTGCTGGAGAAGCTACTAATATCGTTGCAGTCGGTGGTAGCTATTTTACGGGCATGTTGTCGCACCAAAATGGTGTCTTAGCTCCTAACGCCGCAGTTATTACAGATTCAAATAGCAAAGTAAATCAATTAAACGTTGATAGTATTCGTTTAGATGGTAATACAATCTCTATTACTGAAACTAATGCTGACTTACACCTTGCTGCTAACGGAACTGGTACTGTTATTATCGATTCAGACATCGACTTAACATACATCAACGTTGACACAATTGGTTCTTCTAGAACTGATGGTAAGATCTTCATTGAACCAGCTGGTACTGGTTATGTTCAGGTCTCTAGCCAAAATGCTATTCGTGTTCCAGTAGGTAATACAGCAACTCGTGATGCATCACCTCTTGCAGGTATGTTCCGCTTCAACACAACAACAAACGTGTTCGAAGGTTATGACGGCATTGCGTGGAACGCGATCGGTTCTCGTTTACAAGATATTGATGGTAACACCTATGTTTCTCCAGAAAATTCTCCTGGTTCAAACAACAACCAATTGCGTATGTTTACAGATGGTCTTGAAAGACTGCGTGTTGACAATAATGGTTCATCAAAGTTCTCAGCTGACTTAACAGCAGCAACTCCAGTCGGTACACAGATCTTAAACAATAAGATCTCTACATTTGGTACTGATATTCTTTACTTGGATCCAAGTACAGGTGCTTCAAATACTGGTTCTGTTGTTATCGAAGGTAACTTGACAATTAAAGGTACTACAACAACTGTTAACTCCGCATCAGTTCAGTCGAATAACCCAACATTCATCTTAGGTATGCAATCAGATGCAAACGGAGATGAAGAAGCTCTTACAGCACCAGATGGTCTTGATAAGGGTATGGAGTTTAGATGGCATAATGGTACATCAGCTAAGTCTGGTTTCTTCGGTTATGATACATCAGCCAATCGTTTAACCTTCATCGAAGATGCTACTAATACAAACGACACATTCTCTGGTACACCATCTGGCGTTCGTTTCGGTAATGCATTATTAACATCTTTATCATTCTCAACATTTACTGCTAACTCAGTTCCATTTGTTGATGTGAACGGAGATGCGCTATTTGCTGCTGGTGATGATCTATCAGTCTATAATGGTGGAGATACGACAGGTCAAATTTTACAGATCGGTTCTTCAGGAGTACCTAAGTTTGCACACATTGATTGTGGCACATATTAATTAAATCATAAGGATATATTATGGCAATTGAAGCTAGTCAAGAATTTGTTAATAAGTTTGTAGAACGTCAGCAACGAGCTATCGCTGATCTGATGAATAAAGTGGTTTTATTAGAGACACAGTTATCAATGGCGACTGACAAGTTAGCGGCTTTAGAAGCAGCGGCTAAAGAAGATAAAAAAGAAGAAGATGATTTTAAATCATCAGAAATTAAAGAGTAATGACAAACGGTACAATAGTTCAACTTCGTAGGAATAACACTCAGGATGCTGTGCCCGATGGTACAGTCTTGTATGAAGGCGAAGTTGCTATTAACACATATAATCGTAAACTTTATACTCGTGTAGCTGATGGTGAAGAAGTCGTTGAAGGTATCCCATTTGGCATATTGGAATCAAATGCTAAGGGGTGGAATCATTCGGTTGAAACTACAGTTGTATTAGATTCATTTGATGTCACATTATATAAGACAGCAAAATATTTCGTTGAAATACAAAGCAGCGGTGGGACAGCACAACCCTATTATCAAGCGATGGAAGTCATTGCTATTACAAATGGCATTGATGCTTTTGTTACAAGATACGGTGTAATAGACACCAATGGTGAAATAGCAACTGTTACTGTTGATATTATGAGTGGACAATTGAGGCTAAAAATTACAAGCACTCCTCTGGCTTCCAATACTAATTATCAAGCTAAATTTGTTAGAATTATGCAACAGTTGTAGATTAAAATATATAAATATAGCATATGTCCACATCAAATAAACCGTTTTTAGTTAGAGATGACTTAGTCATTGATAATTCTCCAGGCAGACAATTTGTTGTGCCTTGGGGTGGTGATGGTGAGAGACCCAGTTCTCCTATTATTGGAGCTACTCGTCTTAACCAAGATCGTGGCGTTTTAGAGATTTTTAATGGATCTGAATGGCAGTCAGCAGCTCAAGCTGGTGACGCTGTTAATGCCAGTGGTGCCGAAGAGATTGCACTAGTACAAGCTATTATTTTTGGATAATTAAATGGCATCATCAAGCAATATTACAAACAAAGTATATCCTGAGGTTGGTAGAACTCCAGTTACTCTTGTCACAACAAATGCAAATCAAAAAGCGGCTGTTGTTGGTTTAAACATTTGTAACGTAGTAGATATCGGAGTTTATGTTTCTGTTACTATAACAGATGCAGATGGTGATGAAGGATATTATATTAAAGATATTTTAATTGCTCCAAATAGCAGTTTAAAAGCAGTTAATGGTGGTGAGAAGTTGCTTCTAGCACCAAACAATACAGTTAAGATAGTGTCAAGTTGGGAAGGCGGAATTGATGCTCTCTTAAGTGTTGTTGTTATTACTTACACTTAAGAGGGATTAAATGGCTCACGTAATTGGCGCAAGCGCAGAAGGCTATGCAAATCTAGACGAAAGACCACGCTACTATTATGGTCTACGTAGAGACGAGGAAGGCACACTATACATTGGTAGTGCAGATCTAAAAGATCCTACTGATAGTGTGAGGTTGTATTCACAACCATTGACACGAGATGGTGGTTTATCCGCCCTCCCGTTTCATGAGTTTTTTAATCAAAGAGAACTTTATGATACCGACGCTGTGAATCCTGAAGAAGCGTTGTATTATCAGCAATGGCGTATTGATAAAGTTAAAATTTCGTACTATATTGACGACAATGGTGAGTTTGTTGCATCTGTTGGTGCTGACAGAACATATCCAACGGATGTATAATAAATAAATCACAAAGGTAACGAGGACCGAATATGGCAGAGTTTAAACTTGGTAGACTAAAGTTTTGGTGGAAAGGCGTATGGCAGACTAGCCACGCTTATGTTAAAGACGACGTAGTTAGCTACGGCGGTAAAACTTATGTTTGTTTAGGAGCACACACATCAGGTATTAATGATGAGACCTTCTACACAGCTAAGGATACAGCACCATATAAATGGGAATTAATGCAAGACGGTATTCAATGGAAAGGTGCTTGGACGACAGGCATTTATTACAAAGAAGGCGATATCGTTAAGTACGGTTCGGATACTTACATCTGTATTGACGGTCATACTGCCGATGCTGATTTCTGGGAAGACGAAGGTGTCAACTGGCAAAACTTCGTTAACGGTGTTGAATTAGAAGGTGATTGGTCCTCATCTTATCAATACCAAGTTGGTGATATTGTTCGTTACGGCGGCAATACTTACTTAGCTAAACAAGACAATCTGAATGCAAATCCAGAAACATCTACAACAAATTGGGGTTTATTCGTTCACGGTCTAAAATGGACAGGCAATTACTCAAGCTCAACCGCTTATCATGCTGGTGATGTCGTACAACTTGGCACATCATCATATGTTTGTATCTTATCAGTAACTGGTACATCTCCGTTAGAAGACTTATCAAACACATATTGGAATGCTGTTGCTCAAGGTGACTTAAGTGTTAACTTAACAACAACAGGTGATATGTTAGTTTATGGTACTGGAGCTATTCAACGTTTACCAGCTGGTTTAGATAACGCAGTTCTACAGATTGACGCTGCTACTAATGTTCCAGCTTGGAAGACTGACGTTACTATCGCTGGCGAATTAACAGTTACAGGTAATGCACACATCATCAATGGAGATGTATTCCAAGGTGTAGATGCTATGGACTTAACAGTCGATGTTGGTGTCGACGATGTTACTTCTACTGTAGATGCTGTTACAAAAGCTGCAGGTAATATTACTATACATTACAACGTAGGTTCTCCATTAGCAAGTGCAACAACTTCATACAAGATCCTATTTGAAGGTTTACAATCTCCACACGAAGTATTGAATACTGAGTGGACTGTTTCTGCAGTCGATACTGGTGCTAGAACAGTTACAATCAACGGTACAGGTATATCTGGTAGCGGAGCTATCAGCACTACAGGTGCTACTATCACTTCGATTGCACCTGATGCTTACTATGGTTTAACAAATGCATCTGGCGTTTTTGTTGGTGATGCAGACGATTTCGTACAACTATCACTCAAAAATAGAAACGATGGCACATCAGCTTCTACTGACCTTATCGCTTATGCTGATAACGGTGATAATAACTCTGGTTGGGTAGATCTCGGTATCACATCTTCTGGATTTAATAATCCAGATTTCTCAGTTACTGGTCCTAATGACGGTTATATCTTTATGTCAGCTCCAGCTGGATCTACTGGTAAAGGTGACTTGATCATCGGTACTGGTGACGGTGGTACAAACAACGACATTACATTCTTCACCGGTGGCTTCGATGCTGCGAATGTGAAGATGCAAATAATTGGTACTTCTCGTGTTGTTAGCGGAGAAACTGTTGAACCCGGCGTTGTTATTACAATGCCTACAACCTCTGAAAATTTTGACGAAGGTGCTCTTCGTGTACAAGGTGGTATTGGTGTTTCTGGTAACCTATGTGCACAAGGTGACTTGCGTTCTGAAGGTGGTATCCTAGCTCAAGGTACAGAAGCTATTAGATTAACCGAAGATGATTACGTCTATGCTGGTTATGTTGGTTTAACAGATACATCTGCTATCCTAACTGGTAATGCCGATTCATTTGTACAAGTTGCAGTAAAGAATAACAATACTGGCACATCAGCTTCTACTGACATGATCCTCTACTCATCTGGTGGTGACAATGATTCCGGATGGATCGATATGGGTATCTGTTCTGAGAACTATGATGATCCTTCATTCGGTGTAACTGGTAAAGGTGACGGCTACATTTTCATGTCGGCTAAAGAAGGTTCGACGGATGAATTAGGTAATTTATTCGTATCAACATCTGGTAATGGTACACAAAACGATATCGTATTCTCAACTGGTGGTTTCGAAGATTCTACATTTGAGCGTATGCGTGTTATTGGTACTTCACGCCCAGGTAAACAGCCTGGTGTAGAGATCTACTCGACATCAAACGCTGATTCTACTACAACTGGTGCTTTACGCGTTAGTGGTGGTATCGGTCTACAAGGTAACTTATTCGTTGGTGGTTCTGTTAATATTGACGGTGACACAACAATTGCTGGTGAGATCGTTATCGGTGGTGGTTCAACAACACTAACATCACAAAACTTAGCGGTTCAAGATGCGATGATCTTCGTTGCTGATGGTAACTCCGGTGACGTACTCGATAGCGGTTTAGTTACTTCATACCGCGTAGAAGCAGATGCTTACACACCAACACCATTAACTGGTGCAGGTTTAACTGCAACTGGTGAAACACTTTATATCAGTAAAGAAAATCATGGAGCTTCAGCTCTAGATCGTATCACAGTTAGTGGTTTAACCAGCAATACGATTTATAACGGAACGTATAACACTATTACCATTGTTGACGCAAACACAATTTCTGTTGTTAAGACAGGCGCAACATACTCAGGCGTATTAGTTGGCGGTACAGTAAGTAGAGGTGCATTCGTTAACGGAATGCGTTATGGTGGTATGGTTCGTGACCATGGCACTGGTCGTTTCAGATTCTTTACTGCTTTACAACAAGCAGAGAAACCATCTACTACAGTCACTTTCTCTAGTACAACTCCAGGCACCATAGAATGCGGTCCTGTTTATGCAAGTAGTTTCAATGGTCCTGGTGTATTCACAACAGCATCATTCAGCAATGACGTTGCAATCACTGCTTCGACAGCATCAACTAGCGCTACAACTGGTGCATTAAAGGTTACTGGCGGTGTTGGTATTCAAGGTGCATTGCATGTAACAGCAGCATCATTCTTCTACAATGACATCACATCTTGGTATTCTTCTGACCGCAATTTGAAAGACAATATTGCTCCAATTGAAGGTGCTCTTGCTAAGATTTCTCAGATCGGTGGTTATACATTTGATTGGAAACCAGAAGCTGATAAGAACGAAGCACACGATGTCGGTGTGATAGCTCAAGAAGTTCAAGCAGTATTGCCAGAAGTTGTCGTAGAACGTGATAACGGTTACTTAGCTGTTAACTATGAAAAATTAGTGCCTTTATTAATTCAAGGTATCAAAGAATTACAAGAAGAAGTTAACGCATTAAAAGCAAAACTTAAGTAATTATCATAGAGATTTAGGAAAATATCATATGGCAATTAAAATGACAAGTCAGTACATCGAGCATATCGATGGAACTAAACAATATACGAACGTTGAAGAAAAAGAATTCTATGTTTATAATTCTAACTTCTGGTCTCCAGTAAATGGCGGCATGTGTTGCTTATGGACAGTACCTAATGGAACTACGTCGATTAAGTTTGAATTGTTATCGGGTGGTGGACCGGGTGGTTCATCTGGCGGCGATTATGATTTTGGCACTGGTGGTCAAGGTGGTAACTATACCGTTAAGACGATAACTCGCAACGTTGCGGGATTTACAGATGGTAGCCAATACACAATCTGTGCGGCAGGTTCATCAGATTGCTCATGCTGCTGTTCATGTAATATGAATTGCAGACACGGTTGTACATCATTCGTAACTGGCCCAGGACTATCTAACTTCTGCGCTCTTGGTGGTATGGGTGGTTCAACAAGTTGGGACATCATGAGCAGTTGTTATAACTGTTTTATTGGTAATGTACAATGTAGCGTTGGTAACTATAATGCTGGTTGGGTAAACCATGTATGTAACACACCGACGTATGGCGGTGATATAGAATTTAGAGGCACATCTGGATCAATAAGAAGAACTCAACCAGACTGTTGTGCTGACGTCAGCAATGCGCCTGGTTCTCCAACGGGCCCATTCGCAGCTTGGCATGGCATTGGTGGTAAACACTTATGCGTTGGTAACTTAGCATGTTGTTCAATGCATGCAGCATGGCCGGGTGGCGGTGGTGGTGGACATGGTACAGCTTCAACAGATGCATGTTGGGGTAGCTTTGGTGCAGGTGGTCTAGTTAGAGTAACTTATAGTTAATAGGAAAAGTATATGGCAATTCAATTAGACGACGATTCGATTTTATTCCCTGATGGCACACGACAATATAAAGCTGTTGAAAGAAGACACTTCTTCGTTTACAATAGTAATCACTGGAGTCCACAAAATGGTGGAGCTTGCTGTTTATGGACAGTTCCAGCAGGAACTACATCAATCAAATTTGAAATATTAAGCGGCGGAGGTCCAGGTGGTTCATCTGGTGGTGACTATGACTACGGCATTGGTGGTCAAGGTGGACATTACACTGCAAAGACTCTAAGAAAATCAGCTGGTGATTTCGTTGCTGGATGTCAATATACAATCTGTGCAGCTGGTACATCTGATTGTTCATGCTGCTGTGTATGTAACTGCACCACTCGACATGGTTGTACATCATTTGTAACTGGTTCTGGCTTATCAAACTTCTGTGCAATAGGTGGTCAAGGTGGTTATACTGGTTGGGAAATCATGGATAACTGCTATAACTGTCACATAGGTAATGGTCAATGTAACTTAAGCATCTATAACGGCCAATGGGCTAACTGTACATGTAATACACCAACTTATGGTGGTGATATTGAATTTAGAGGAACCATGGGTTCTATGTTCAAACAGTACAACTGTTGTGCTGACTTTACTACTTTACCTGGTTCTCCAACTGGTCCATTCTCGGCTTCTCATGGAATCGGTGGTAAACACTGGTGTGTCGGTGATTTTGCATGTTGTTCAGGTCATTCAGCATTCCCAGGTGGAGGAGGATTTGGTCACGGCACAGGTTCAAGTAATGCTTGTTGGGGTGGATTTGGTGCTGGTGGTTTAGTTAAAGTATCTTATAGTTAATATATAAATAGAACAGCAGACATTAAGGTAGAAAAATATGGCAATTCAATTAGATGACGACTCAATACTATTTGGTGACGGTACACGCTCATATAAAAACGTACAAAAGAATGAATTTTATGTTTATAATGAGAATCATTGGTCGCCAGTAAATGGTGGAAAGTGTTGCCTCTGGACAGTTCCAGCTGGAACAACTTCTATCATATTCGAGCTATTAAGTGGCGGCGGTCCAGGTGGTTCATCTGGCGGTGACTATGATCACGGCGTTGGTGGTCAAGGCGGTAACTATACGATGAAGACATTGCGAAGAAGCAATGGTGATTTCGTTGCAGGTTGCCAATATACAATCTGTGCAGCTGGCACATCAGATTGTTCTTGTTGCTGTTCATGTAACATGAATTGCCGTCATGGTTGCACATCGTTTGTAACTGGTTCTGGTTTATCAAACTTTTGTGCTATTGGCGGTATGGGTGGTTCAACAAATTGGGATATGACTTCAAATTGTTATAACTGTCATATCGGTAATATACAATGCGATAGAGGCAACTATAATGCTGGTTGGGTAAACCATGTTTGTAATACGCCAACTTATGGTGGTGATATTGAATTTAGAGGCACATCTGGATCATTTCAAAGACAATACGATTGTTGTGCTCATGCTTGGTCGGTTGCCGGTTCTCCAAGCGGCCCATTCACCGCAGCACACGGAATTAGTGGTAAACATCGTTGCGTAGGTAACTTAGCATGTTGTTCAGCACACGCTGCATTCCCAGGTGGTGGTGGAGCAGGTCATGCAACCGATTCATCTGATGCTTGTTGGGGTAGTTTTGGTGCTGGCGGTTTAGTTAAAGTAACTTATAGTTAATTATTAGGATTAATAGGAAAAAAAAATGTCAAAAACATTAACATACAATCTTCCAGATTATCATTTGTCTGATAAAAGAACAACGAATAAAACTGGAACACAAACATATTATGGACCGGATGAATTAATCCTTCATCTTGACGAAGATGGTTCTATTTTTGAATCATTTGCTCCTGGTGAAGAACACAATCGTCCGCTAGCGTTAAATCTAACTCGTGTAGTGTTTACTCCGGTAACCGATGAAGATTATATTAAAGCTGCTCTAATCTATGGTGGACTTGCTGTACCGAAGGTATATGAAGTAGATATCGGTCCAGCTGATTATCCAAATACTACCATTAAAGATCCATCTGATATCCGTGAAGTATTTGATGAGATGGCCGTAATGCGAGATTATACTCAACCATTAAAATTCAGAACTTTAGAGCGTGATCGTTCTGATGAGTTTATTAGACAAAGAAGAAATACATTGCTTGAGCAATCTGACGGTAAAATATCTCCTGATATGCCAGAAGCATTAAAGCAAGCTTGGTTAGACTATCGTCAAAAGCTGCGTGATTTACCACTTAATATGGCAGAAGTTCCTAATTATTTAATTAGATTCCCAATGTCTCCTGCTGATAAGTATGATCCATACTTTGAAGATCCAGCAGTAGAAGTAATTCGAATTGCTGATAGAACTCCAGAAGATCTCGTAAGATTACAACAGCTTCCTCCAGGAGCTAATTAAACTACGCTTGGTGTGAATTGATATATACATTATACGACGTGTATAGTGTATAACAAATTATGAAGGATTGTCATGAAGAAAGCTTTTTTTATTAATGGTGGCGCAGGTCGTGTACTCTGCGCCATTCCAGCTTTAGAATACCACATTCAAAATATTGATCCAACGGCGCCGATTATTGCGGAAAGCTGGATGGATCTTTTCTTAACTAGTAAGATCATTAGAAATAATGTATATCACCTCAATCATAATGGATTGTTTGATATCCTTAAAGATCGAGAACTAGTATCTCCAGAGCCGTATCGTCTAAATGCCTATTTCAATCAAAAGGCAAATTTAATTCAAGCATTTGATATCCTTATCAATCAAGACGGTAATACACTCGAAATTCCAAAAACAAAAAAATTAAATGTTGAATTGGGCAAAGCCGACATCGTCGTTGCTAAGAACCTTCTGAACGAGTGTAAACGTCATTTACAGCGAGATAAGGTTATCGTATTTCAACCGTTTGGTTCTGGCGCTAAAGTAGATGGATCTTACATCGTTGATACAAGCGGGAGATCTTTTGAAGTTGATGATATTAAAAAAATTATCAAAGAATTGAATAAGAACTATGGAATTATCTTAATGTCAGATATTAAGATACATTCGAACGAACCTCTTAACGTTATGACTCCCGAAGGTTTAAACTTATTACAATGGGCAGCACTAATTTCTGAAGCAGATTATTTCCTTGGATGTGATTCAGTCGGACAACATATGGCTAATGCCGTTGATAAACCAAGCACTGTAGTTATTGGCGCCACATATCCAGAAAATATCACATACCCAGAAAATAAGAAGTTTAATATTATCGATAACGGAAAAGAGGATAGAGTTTATTCTCCAATTCGAATCGCGTTTGATTTAGTGGCTGATAGGAATAATGAAAATTTAATGCAACTAAGTGATGAAACTATATCATCTCTCATTAAAAGCGTTGAGAGTAAATTGGGAAAAAATAATTTCAAACAATTTGAAATGCCTGTGGCACCAACACAACAGGCTTCTTCTTGCTGCAAGTAGGTAATAATGAAGACGGGTTATATTGTTGGTCTTTCATTGGGGCATAATGCATCGACTTGTTTATTAAAAGACGGTCAAATAGTTTTTTCTGTTGAAGAAGAACGATTAACTAGACTTAAAGCAGATGGTTCTCCAATGCTTGGATTATTAAAAGTTTTAGAATATACTGATAAAGTAGATTATATTGCAATTAGCTATCCAGGTGATGATAGACCAGTTATAGAATATACACGAGAACACATATATCATGGTATGGCTAGAAAATTGGGTTTAGTTAGTGCATATGATGAAAATGTAAAACGTTCGCAATATTTAGATTATACAGATCAACACCATCTTGCGCATGCAACATGTGCGTACTATAACTCAGGATTTGAATCGGCCGCAGTAGTAGTAGTTGATAGTGCTGGTAGCGAAATAAATTTATCGTTCAAAGATGAGAATAATAAATTTGTCAAAGGATATGAAATTGAATCTATATATAATTTTTCAAATGATGAATATAATACATTATACAAAAAATATGGTTCACAGGCGGTGCAAGTAATACCAACAATAAGTTTTCGTAACGGCTGCGAAACTGTTATTGACTTTACTGCAGGAATTGGTAAAGCATACGATGCAGTAACAGACTATCTTGGTTTTTCGCTAAGAGATTGTGGTAAAACTATGGGACTTGCTCCATATGGTAAACCAAATAAAGACATCCCAGATTTTTTTATACATAATAGCAAATGGTCTAGTGTAAATCCAGCAATTATTACACCATGTTTCAGAGATGCAGCTAAAATTAATATCCATAAGTTTGAACAGTTTAAAGATGTTCCTAAAGAAGATATTGCATACAAAATCCAACAAGAAACACAAGAAGAAGTTTTGAAATTATTAATTAAAGCATCTGAAATATCTGGTAATAAAAATGTTTGTTTGACTGGTGGCTATGCATTAAACTGTGTTGCCAACTATTATTACAAAGAAAAATTAAACGAATTGGGAATTAATTTATACGTTGAGCCAAATTCAAGTGATGCTGGAACATCAATTGGTGTAGCATATTTGGCATATCATTATACAAAGGAAATTAAATGAAGAAGACTGGTTATATTGCTGGCATCGCTCGTGGTCATAATGCTGGCGTTTGCCTATTAAAAGATGGTGAGATTGTTTTTTCTATTGAAGAAGAACGTTTAACTCGTCACAAATATGATGGTGGGCCTTTAGCATCTATTGTTAAAATTTTGGAATATACTGATAAGATTGATTATCTTGTCATTTCTCACACACAGCCAGACGAAAGTCGTATTGATTTTACTGGTGAAAAAACATATAACTCATTAGCTCGTAAGTTAGGTCTAATTAAAAACGACGAACAAGTTATAGAGATGTGGGACAATCATCACCGCAATCATGCGGCTTGTGCATTTTATCGTTCAGGCTTTGATTCAGCAAACGTTATCATCGTCGATGGCGCAGGAACATTTCATCGTCGTCCAGACGGAGAAACAATGTGGGAAGTTGAATCGATGTATGAAGCATCCTATCCCGCAACATTTAAAGAAATATATAAGCATTTTGGTGGACGCGGTCCATGGCCAACTGAACATTATGAAATTAATGGGTGTGAAGTTTTAATCAATGATCGTCCTGGTATTGTTAAGGCATATGAAGCCGTTACACAGTTTTGTGGTTGGGCGCCAATTGAAGCCGGTAAAACTATGGGATTATTTCCATACGGTGAACCAAATAAAGCACCAAAGATCTTTAATGAATTTGGTGTAAGTCGCGATGTAATTATTCCAACATATCCTAATGGATCTATTGTTGATGAAAATAATTATCCGCAATTAAAAGACAGCAAATACGATGTTCAAGCAAGAGCTAGGACTTTAAATTCAAATTCACCTCAGCATGAATTGCGTGCTATGGATGAATACTACAAAGAATCTTTAACAGAAGATGTTACTCTGTTAGAATCTCGTAGGAACATGGCATATAACATCCAGACTGAATCACAGGCTGAGGTGTTAAAACTAATTCATAAAGCAATTGAAAAGAATGGTAATAAAAATATTGTTATTAGTGGTGGCTACGGCTTAAATTGCGTTGCAAATTACTGGTACTTAGACAAGTTGCCAGAAGGTACAAAGTTATTTGTTGAACCAATTTCGAACGATGCTGGTACTGCCATTGGTGCAGCGTTATTAGCATATCATACTATTAGTGGAGATGATCGAGTGAGACAAAAGAATGAAACATTATACCTTGGGCCAGTACAAGAAATTACGCCTAAAAAAGTAATTGAAACCGCCATGAAATATGGTGGTACTGTATATGAGAATGTTGACTACGAGCGCGTCATCAATACAATTAGAGATAAAAACATTGTTGCTCTATTTCAAGAACGCTGTGAGAATGGTCCTCGTGCATTAGGCAATAGAACATTGATGTATGATGCGACAGATCCAAATGGTAAAGACTTTGTTAATCTAGTTAAGAAGCGCGAGTACTTCCGTCCATTTGCAGCATCAGTGTTACAAGACGATGTACACGAATGGTTTGATTTGCGCGGTATGGAAGATTCTCCATCAATGATGTATGCTGTTAATTGTAAACCGGGAGTAGAAGAAAAGATTCCTGCGGTTATCCATGTTGATGGTACTTGTAGAATTCAAACCGTTACTGAAGAACAGAATCCGCATTGGTATAACTTAATTAAAGAGTTTAAAAATCAGACAGGCATACCAGCGCTGTTCAACACATCATTTAATTTGGGCGGAGAACCATTGGTTGAAACTATCGATGATGCAATGAGAACATTGTATAACTCTGGAATCAATTATATCTATTTCCCAGCAGTTCAAATCATGGTAGAGATCAAACATAATGACAGAGCATAAGTGTGAAGATGAAGGACAGGTTTTAGGATTATTCCCAACCCCTGTATATACAACTAAGTTGACCGGCAAACAATATGATGCGGTACAAAATGAATTAAAAGTAGTCGTTGATAAATTGTATGCTAATGATACTTGGGGTCAAAATACTCAATGGAACTCTACTGAACATTTTCTATCCAATGCTGGTAATTTTGAACAGAATATTTTAGAAGAAGAAGATATGAAAGATGTAATATCAAATATCTTTCATCATTGCATTCACTATATGAATGCTACAAACACTAAACCTGGATTTAGACCGTCTATAGTTAGTTCATGGTTAACATTAACAAAACCTGGATTACATGCTCATATCCACGATCATGGTACAAATCAGATTAGCGGTGTATATTGGTTTAAAACGAATGGCAAAGATGGTAACATCTATTTTAGAAATGCGCTTAAAGCTTTAAAGTGTAATCCTATTGGTGCGACCGTTGGACATGAAGCAGAGTTTGCTCCAGAACAAGGTAGACTTGTAATGTGGCCGAGTTTTATGGATCATGGCGTATATGAAAATAAGACTGATGATGATCGTATTAGCTTATCATTCAACATCACTTTAGAACGAGTTGTTAAATGAATGTGTGGATAGACGGATATCCTGTATCCATCATACGACTATCTGATAATGACTTAAAAGATCTACAGACACATTATCTTCCAAAATGTTTAGATATCAAGCCCGAAGATAAGAACGCAAATGGTGGACAATCATTTGCAAAGAACGAGTCTCAGAGATGGTGTGAAGACCAAGACTTTTTTACAAAGTGGAATGAGACTATAACGCCATACATCAAAGGTTATATAGATTCATTTAATTTTCAATTCCCTTGGATCATGAGGATTAATACATGGTTTAATGTCCATGGGAAACATGATTTTCAATCATTACATGATCATATAACGACTGATTGTCCTGCCTTTTCTTGTGCAGTTGTGTTAAAACAACCAAATAAAGACGCAGGACAATTCTGTTTCCGCTCTCCCAATTTTTCTAAACATTTAAAGTATTTAGAACTAGATCCTTTAAATGCATATGATAACACATATCAGCCTGAAATGGTTGATGGGGCAATGATGATATTCCCATCTTGCTTAGAGCACTACGTCACTCAAAATATAACCGATGAATTGCGCGTTGTTTTTGCTTCGAACATAGTCGTGAAAAGAACAAATAGTCTGTTTTAAACACATTCACACGGTTTAACAATTATAAATAGATTAGAAACAATCTATTAGGGCATAGTTAGGACGTAGAATGGTGCAATGGCTAGAACAATTTTTTCAAAGACGCACTGACGGCAACGGTTTAGTCTTGCGCGGTGGTATATCTTACCATCATCAAACTACTGCGGGAGCATATGTTTATCCCGACAGACCTATTATCATAGATACGTTCCCAATGATCGAAACTATGATAGCAAAATATACTGTAGTTTGCGAATCCCAAAAAGTCCAACCCCATAAACTTGACACATTTGAACTTACGGTTTTAGCTAATCGAAACAGTGTCGTGTTCACAATTTTTGGTAGAGTATTCACTGACAGAAAATTGGTTGATATTGAAATTGAGCAGGACAACAATTTAGTTTATTTAAAGGCTACAGAGATTGATTATGGTGGTTCTGATAACGTAAAGATATCACTAATTAAAAACTACGTAGACACAAGCGGGACAGCATGACAATTTTAAAAAAATTCAATGAGATTGAACGCGGTTTAATCGTCGGTGAAGTAACGATCGATGGAGATACTGGCGAGATTTTAACAACTGGTCCATTAACAGTCAATAACAGTATTGATATTAATGGCGAGATAACGCTTGCTGATAGCGGTGATGTTGATATCAATGGTTATTTAAAAGTCTTATCTGAAAAAACAACGTTACATTCTTTAGATGTAAACAATGCTGTATTATTATCTTCTACATTAGCTGTACAGCAAGATGCTACATTCAGTCAAGATATTACTATTAGTGGCGGTGATTTAAAGACTACTAATACTACATTCAATCTTTTAAACACTGTTGTAGAAACCATTAATTTTGGTGGAAATGCCACTACTATTAATATTGGTAAAACTGGTAATCATTCAGTTATTGCCAAATCTAATTTACAAGTCACGAATATTCTATCTGTTGGTGATGAACTTACAATTACTGATGGCAAGTTCTTATTTGATGGTGCTGAAGGCACTCAAGGTGCTACAACCTTATTAGGTACATTAGATGTTGGTCAAGCAGTCGATTTATCAGCAACATTAAATGTGGTTGGAGTAACAGATCTCCGCAGTGTTACTAACATTTATGATGATCTTTATATTAAAACAGGAACTACTACAAAGTTTTCTGTTGATAATGCTAATGGAAATACAATAATCCATGGTACACAAAATACTAAAGGTGCAGTAGATTTAGATTCAACATTAAACGTTGATGGAACTACTACACTTAATGCAGCTACTACAATTAACTCAACATTACATACTACTGGTGCAGTAGATTTTGATAATAACTTAAATGTCGATGGTACTTTAAACGTAGAAGGTGCTTCTGTAATAGATGATACATTGAATGTAACTGGTGCAGTAGATTTTGACAATAATTTAAATGTTGATGGTACTTTAAACGTAGAAGGTGCTACTACAATAGATGATACCTTTAACGTTACTGGTGCTGTAGATTTAGATTCAACCTTAAACGTTGATGGAGCAGTAGATTTAAATTCAACATTAACAGTTGATGGTGTTGTAATACTAAACAATGTTACTGAATCAACTAGTACTACAACCGGTGCTGTCAAGATTTTAGGCGGTTTAGGAGTTACAAAACGTGTAACAGCAAATGAACTTGCAGGCGATGGTTTAAACATCACTAATGTCCAAGGGCGCTTATTAAGTATTCAAACATTTACTACACACACTGGTGATCCAGCAAACTATGATCTAAATACTGGAGGTAGTTATACTTGGACAAAGCCGGTTGGTTGTAAACATGTGTTAGTATATGTTACTGGCGGTGGTGGTGGTGCTCGTAGAAATAGCAATGCTTATCGCGGTGCTGGTGGCGGAGGTGGTGCAACATCAATTAAATATATTGATGTATCTGATGTTTCATCTGTAGCTATTACTGTTGGTGGCGGTGGTGCATCTGCTTATAACGGAGGTCGAGGATCTACTGGTGGTACATCTTCCTTTGGATCATATGCTACAGCAACTGGTGGTATAGGTGGTTACACAGACGGCCCGTATGAAGGTGGTATAGGTGGAACTGCAACAGGTGGAGATGTTAATATACCTGGAGGTGGTGGCACAATGTCACACGGCGCTGATCGTGAAGGCGGCGGCGGTGCATCATTCTGGTTTCAATCGGGTTCTAATCATTTAACAAGCGGTGGCAATTATTATAATAACCGTGGCCAATGGGGTTCTGGTGGTGGTTCAGGATATTATTCACAGAACTTTGATGAAGGTCAAGGTGGTGCTGGCGTCGTTATCGTCTATAATTATTCATAGGGAATAAAAATGAAAGCATTAGTAATAAATGGAAGAATTTGTGATGTCGTAACCGACGATAAAACATTTGAAGTGCATGAATCGTTACAGTGGATTGATTGTCCAGATGATACAACAATTGACCATAAATATGAAGATGGACAGTTTGTTTATGCTCGTGTAGAACAACCATATAATGTAAATCGTAGCATGAATTATCCTACAATACAACAACAATTAGATACTCTCTATCACGAAGGCTATGACGGATGGAAAGCAACAATAACAGAGATTAAAGAAAGATATCCGAAACCATGAACAAATTAGTAGAACAACTTCGTAAAGTATTAGCATCTAACTTTGCACTATATCTTAAGACACATATGTTCCATTGGAACGTAGAAGGTGCAAACTTCAATGATTACCATGCATTCTTCGCAGGCGTATATGAAGATCTATTCGCTCAATCAGATCTATTAGCAGAATTCATTCGTCAACTAAATGAAAAAGCTCCAGGTTCATTATCAGTTTATAACGCTGAAAGCTTAGTAAAAGATGAAGAAGGTTTTCCAAGTGCAGATGAGATGTTTAATAAACTTGCATTTGATACACAGACAATGATTGTTTTGTACCAAGGCTTATATGATGCTGCTGAAGAAGCAGGTGAACACCAAATTTCCAACTATGCAGCTGATCGCATGGCAGCTCATAAGAAAACAGCATGGATGGTTCGTTCTATCCTAAAAAAATAAGAGAAATTAAATGGCAACTCCAACAAGTAGAGCAGAGCTAAAAGAATATTGCCTTAGAGCACTGGGTCAACCGGTTCTTGAAGTTAACATTGATGATGATCAACTTGATGATCGTATCGATGAAGCACTTCAAAAGTATTACGACTACCATTATGATGCACAACGAAGAGTGTATATTCCGCATCTAGTTACCGATGTTAATATAGCCAATGGTTATTTGGAGTTAAGCGATGATGTGATATCAGTGACTCGTATATTACCTCTGACTTCTGCATGGTCGGGTATGAACATGTTTAATATGAAGTATCAGATGTACTTAAACGACTTTTATGCTTTATATAGAGCAGACTCAATGCAATACTTCGTTGAAATGCAACAGTATCTTTCAACTCTTGATTCACTGTTAAATGGTGTCCAAACAGTACAATATCAAAGACACGGAAATAGATTATACATTGAAACTAAATGGAGCGAGAAGATTCAACCTGGACAATACATCATGGTTGAAGGCTATGGAAGAGTGACGAGTGATGAGATTTGGAATGACTTTTGGTTAAAGAGATATGCTACTGCATTGATACAATTTCAATGGGGTGCAAACTTAGCTAAGTTCGATGGTATGCAATTACCTGGTGGTGTTACAATCAATGCACGTCAATATATCGACGATGCTGAGAACGATATTAGATTATTAGAGGAAGAACTACGCAATACGCACGAGTTACCAGTTGACTTTTTCTGTGGATAATTAAATGCCAACCAATGTGTACTTTAATCCCGGGGTCTTATCCGAACAAAGACTTTATGAGGATATGATCGAAGAGTCCTTAAGGATTTATGGACAGGATATTTACTATATCCCACGAAACCTTAAGAACTTAGATAACGTGATGAATGATGCTATAGCATCTGAATTCAATCAAGCTTACTTCATCGAAATGTATATCGATGAAGGCGGATATACCGGTGAAGGTACAATCATGTCTAAGTTTGGTTTAGAGATTCGAGACCAAGCGACATTTGTTGTATCACGTAGAAGATGGGAAAACTTCATTGGTCGAGAAAACACTACCATGATTGGTGGTCGTCCAAACGAAGGCGATTTATTATACATCCCGCTTTCTGGCACATTTATGGAAATCAAGTTCGTTGAACACGAAGCAGCTTTCTATCAATTGGCTAACATCTTCGTGTATGAATTACACTGTGAGACATTTGAATACTCTGGTGAGAAGTTCAATACTGGTTACGATATTATTGACGGCATCGAAAATACTTTCGCTGCAGCTCAAAGCTTGAGTTTAGGTTCTGGTAATAGTAAATCATTCGTTCAGAACGAAGAAGTACAACAGTTCTTAGGATACGACGAAGATAATAAACCTATATTTGTATATGGTAACTTAGCTTCAGTTGACTTTGCCGGTGGTGTTGCTGCATCTATTACAGTAAATCAAATAAGATCTACTGATAAGAAACCAAGGTACTTCCAAGAATCCGGCATTGGTGACGCTGCTGTAGAACGTCGATTGATTGGTATGACATCTGGCGCCGCATTTTTAATTACCACAGCTGGTAGTGGTCTTGAATTACCTAATGATCCGAATGCACAGAATCAAAACTTTGAAAGTTTTGGAGATACTATACTCGATTTCTCAGAAACAAATCCTTTTGGAGAACCAGGCGGAGCATATGAACAACTTACATTATCAGATTATGAACCCGCTGCAATTTCACTAGACAATAACCTCTTACGTTTTGACGAAAATACGGCAACGTGGGATGCAAGATAACAGAATTTAATAGGAAAAATCATGGCAAAACAAGTACTTAACGTAGGCACAGCTAATAATGATAAGACCGGTGATACACTGCGTGCTGGTGGAATAAAGATCAAATCGAACTTTGAAGAGATTTACACCGCACTAGCTTCTGATGGAATTAATATCTCAGGCGGTAACTTATTAAAGACTGGCGATTATAGCGACTTAATAAACAAACCTTCTTTTTCAAATGTGGCTATCAGCGGAGACTTCTATGACTTATCTAATCGTCCGGATCTAGGCATATTTGTTGGTGCACCTCCAAATAATGCTGGTGTGGATGGACACGTTGCTG
>Ga0222713_10001887_pt1 | contig 22844 bp, 18 predicted proteins | sample C33_649DmetaG_FD_165061 | JGI IMG/M metagenome (GOLD analysis project Ga0222713, IMG submission 165061) | Estuarine water microbial communities from San Francisco Bay, California, United States - C33_649D | ecosystem: Environmental > Aquatic > Marine > Unclassified | place: USA: California...
AGATGCTACATTAACAACACCAGTAGATGGCACAACTTGGACTGCTTATGTTAGTGGCGGCAATGCTGTAGGGGTTGGTACATATACTGACTTAACTATTCAAGGCGGCAATGTTTCTATCAGTAGCAATGACAACACTTGGGAATTTGGTAGTGATGGTAACTTGACATTACCCGCGGGCGGTACTATTGCAGAAGGTGGTGGACTTACTGGTGCTATAAAACTCACACCTGCTGGTGGTGCTAATGATAACCAAGCATTATTGATTTATCCCACAGGCACCGCTGAAGGTGATCACATACACTTAACCGCAGGCGGCGGACCAACTGAACTGTATCTCGGCAGTGATTATCAATATGTTAAATTAGTCAATGGTGGCAATGTAGAAGTACAAGCATCCCAACCAACTTCCCCGTATGACACAGCAACTTGGACCTTTGGAACAGATGGCAGATTGATCAATCTAGAAGGGTTAACCTTAACAGCTGGCGGACAATTTAATATTTGTACCATACTCACTGGCGGCAGTGGATATGATACTGGAAGTGCTTTGAAGGCAACCACTGGTGGTTCAGGCACAGGAATGACAGTGGGCATAGGCTATGGATTGAGTAACCAATTAACAAATGCCGATGTAGTAGATCCGGGCACAGGATATGTTGATGGTGATGTTATTACCGTGTCTGGAGGCACCGGTGGCACATTTGTTATCACCCAATACAATGAACAAGCCAATCAAGGCAACAACAACTTTATTGAATCCAACTGGGTATTTGACATAGATGGTAATTTAACATTACCAGGTAACACATTTGCTGTTAACTATGCTAACGGAACTCAAGTATCAATTGGTGGAGGCAGTAATACAGGTAATGTTACATTTGACGATAATATTGTTATAGGTACTAGCAACTTAAAGTTACAACCTGATTCTACTAATAGTAGTGCTTATTTAGATATCTATCTAACCGGTGGCCCAGACATTCATATTGCTGGAAACGGCGAAACTGTAATTCTTGGAACTGATGACTTTGCTAATGTCACTGTCAATGTTGATGGCAATGTGTCTATACAATCCGGTAATGCTAGTGGCACACATACTTGGAACTTTGGCACAGATGGTAATTTAACATTACCAGGTGACATATTTGCAGTTAATTATTCTAACGGCACACAAGTATCATTAGGAGGCAGCTATAGTAATGCTGACGTTGCTAACTATCTTCCAACTTACACAGGTAATGTTTCTGCAAATTACTTTATTGGTGATGGTAGTCAATTGACAGGATTACCAGCCCCAGTAGTTACACAAGATATCACCTCTACCGGTGCTATGAGCATAATGACATATGATGGCACTATAAAATATGTAAACTATGCTACCGTTGAACCATCCACAGGTAATATTACCGGCAACTATTTCATTGGTAATGGTAGTGTATTAACATCTATAACCGGCGGTAATGTAAGTGGTCAAGTTGGTAATGCATTGATAGCAGGTACTGTCTATACAAATGCTCAACCAAATATCACATCATTGGGTGCATTAAGTAGCTTAACAATAACTGCTAATATTACTAGTGGTAATGCTGATTTAGGTAACTTAGTAACAGCAAACTACTTTACTGGTAATGGATCGCTGTTAACTGGAATAACAGCAGGTACTAGTTATGCAAATAGTAATGTAGCAACATTCTTAGCAAGTTTTGGTAGTAATACAATCAGTACGACAGGTAATGTTAGTGCAGGTAATTTTATAGGTACTCTTGCTAACGGTAATAGTAATATAACTATTGCTGTGGCAGCAGGTAATGTAGTTACTAACGTTAACGGATCAACAATATTAACAACATATTCAGGTGGTATTAAAGTTGGTGGCAGTGGTATATTACAAAGCCCGGGCGGCGCAGGGTCTATTACATTAAATAACAACGGTGCTAACATTCCAACTGCTAATATCACTACTCAGTTGAATGTTACCGGTGCTAGTGGTGCAAACATATTAGGAACTACAAATACTGGTATTGGAGCATTGAACGTTGGTGTAACTACAACACCATTAGCAAATACAGTAACAAGTTTTAATAGTAACGTAAATTACTATACTCAAGTTACATTACAAAATAAGAGTACTGGTACTGACGCCACTGCTGATTTTGTAATAACTGCTGATAATGGTAGTGACACAGTAAACTACGCTGACTTTGGTATTATCAATAGCGGTTACGATGCTAACACACCTACGAACAGTTTAGGTAATATTGTGTATGCGGCTGACACATACATATATGCTCAAGGTAATGCTAGTGCTACCGGACAGTCAGGCGGTAACTTAGCAATTGGTACAACGGTTGCTAGTAAGACAGTTAAGATTTTTGCAGGTGGGGTAACATCAAGTAATATTGTTGCTACATTTGCTAATACTGGGCTTGCAGTTACTGGTAATGTCACCGCAACGAATTTTAGTGGTAATATTTCTATCACAGGTAATGTAATAGGAACTAGTCCAAATGTTTCATTGGTTGCAGGCAGTTATACAATGACTTTTGACAACACTGGTATCTTAACCTTACCAAGAATGGGCGGTGATGAAGGTGGTGAGATTAATTTAGGCATTCCTGCATCCAATACTACACTATCAACTCGGGTAGTTCTTGATGTTTACCAAGATAGATTGAGATTCTTTGACGGCAGTACCAAAGGTGCTTATATTGATTTGAGTCAAGCCAGCTCAGGTGTTGGAACCTTGCTTAACAATCGTGTCAGCGGATTAGTTAATGCCGGTACTTTTGTAACCATGGATCTTATCAAAGCCACAGTCACATCAAGCGGTAATCGTGGATTAAGTTTAGCAACAACAACCGGAACAGTTGCATACAGTATAGGTGGTACTTATGGTATGGCAACACCCGCTAGTGGCGGCAGTGCTGGTACAGGAACATTGACAACAACTGCTACTGCCTCAATATTTAATTGGGGCTTCACCAGTACCGGTGATACATCAACTTATATCTTAACTGATACTACAAATAGTAGGGCCTATCGTATCACACTACAAATAGGCGCTAGTTTCAACAACAACATGATTTCAATTGAGAGATTAATCTAATGATTATACAAGGTGTAACTTTACAAGGTCTAACAGTATATGACAATTCGTTTAATAGTAACGGTGCGTTGTTGTATGTAGATGCTGGCAACACTGCCAGCTATCCTGGCACAGGAACAGCCTGGACTGGTTTATCAGACAATGCTAGTAATGCTACATTAGTAAATAGCCCTACCTTCACCAGTGCTGGCGCCGCCAGTTATTTTACTTTTAGTGGTACAGGTGCACAGTATGCTTCAACAACAGCAAGTAAGTTTAATGTTGCCTACACTGGTAAAACTGTTATAGTGGCCGCAAGAATGGCTAACAGTTCTTTTTCAACCGGCACATACCGTTGCTTGTTTGGCACCAATGGTGGCACTAGAAATTTTAATACCTATATGTACTTTGATGGATCAAACTTTAAACTACATTACAGTGCCAATGGCGTTGGAGGTTTTAGCAACAATCTATCAATAGCATATATGCAGTGGCTTGTTATCGCAATTACGCATACCACCGGCGGACTAGTAACTTATTATCTCAACGGACAACCTGTGGGAACTAACACTGGTGTAACATTTGCTCAATATAGCGCCAACAGTGGAGAATATGTAGCTTTAGGTGACAACTACTGGTACGGAGACATTGGTATGACTGCTGTATATGGACGGGCACTATCTGCGGATGAAATAACACAAAACTATAATGCATTATCTCTTAAATATTTCAGTGTAACTACTAATTTAGTCGCTTATTACAATCCTGATTTAACTACAAGTTATCCGGGAACAGGAACAACATTGTTTGATATTTCCGGCAACGGATTAAATGGTACAATGAGCAACATCACTTATACTGATCCGTACTTTACATATAATGGAACAAGTAGTCAGGTTAATATTCCGGATAATGCATTATTAGAACCTGGATCTGGAAGTTGGACTATGGAAGCCTGGGCTTATCTTAGTAACACAGGTGGAGGAACCAAAACTATTCTAGGTAAATTTGATCCCGGAGGTGGCTCACAAGATGTGTCATATTCAATACGTATAGCTACAGCCACCGCGTTCGCTCAGATGGGTGATGGTCTAGGTAACTACGTCAACAGTACAAGTTACACAATGTCGCTTAATACTTGGGTACATATTGTGTATGTTTGGACAAACGGTGCCACTAAAACACTAGTAACTTACATTAACGGTTCTAGCATAGGTTCGGTGTCACATACCCTATCTAGCCTATTAAATACACCATCTAACTTGTATCTAGGCAGTTACAACAATGGAGAATATAGTCAGTATTTTACCGGCCGTATAGGTATAACAAGATTGTACAATGCCGCACTAACCGCTAACCAAGTACTACAGAACTTTAACGCTAACAGGTCAACATACGGTCTATAAGATTATAATAAATATAACCAATTAATTTACTATAAATAACAATAAATTTTATAAGTTATTTTAAATGATTAAACATAGACCAAAAGATACCAGAAAACATATGAATGTTGGATGGTTTGAAACATATCGTTCATTTAGCAATAACAGTTACTGGGATACAAACTATATCAATTACTCTATATTAGAAGTAATCAATGATGATAGAGTTCAACCAAGACATTTTGTACCCGTACATCAACACATGGATATGGAGATACTGGGCTATGTAATTAATGGTCCATGCTATCATAACGACAACTTACGCAATATACTACAAGTACCGACAGGCTCAGTTCAACATATGACAGCTGGGTCTGGTATTTGGCATATTGAGGGTAATAATTCAGATAAACCTATTCGTTATTTGCAGATATGGTTGCGCCCCAATAAAATGGGAATACCCCCTAAATATGATGGATATCAGTTTACTAGAGAAGATAAATTAAACAAGTTTGCAAATATTGCTAGTCAAAAAGGTAGTCCAGTTACTATACAAAGTGATGCTATAGTAAAAGCTGGTATTTTTACAGAATCGTATACTGAAAATCTAGACCCCACTTGTAAATATTACTTGTATATAATTACAGGTAAAGCTACTATCAATGGGAATGAATCAGTTGAGGGTGATGGATATATGTTTGAGCAAGAAAACATGTTAGAAATAACTAGCCCTGATGATTCAGAAATGATACTTTTTAATTTACCTTGACAACTATCCAAAAACGATAAATACATAATATATGGAATTTGTATTATGAAAATATCCTCTCTTTTTGAAATGACAACGACAGTTAGCAGTCCTTCAGGACTACAGAGTCAACAAGCACCTAAATTTGGTCGTGATCCAAACGTGTTAGAAGATGAAAAGATTGAAGAAACTACTTCAGGTTCTATTGCTACAGTAGCACAGCCCATGGGAAGTATGCAACGTAGGGGTAAAGGTAGTATGTTTCAAGGCATCAGTTCTAGCGAAAAGTTTCCAAACAGCAGAAAAGCTGGTATTAAAGAAGAAGCAATAAGCGAAGATGATATCAGCGAAGAACAATTACTAGCAAAATCAAAAAGAAAAGAATTCTTTAACAAATCAAAAGCCCGTGACATAGGTAATAGACCAGAAGACCGTGATATCATGGCAAAAGAAGAATTCGACGGCGGCGGTGAATACAATGATGAAGTAGACATGGTGCAAAATAATCTACATACTATTGTTAGAGTATCAGGTCATTTGGGCAACGAATTACAAGCAGATGAAAATTTACCAGAATGGGTACAAGAGAAAATTGCAGTAGCCAAATCTATTATGGTTACTGTCATGGATTATATGATTAGTCAGCATGAACGTGGCAATGTCTATACGATAGATGAAAATACTGGTTCAAAGAGAGATGAATACACTCAGGAAGCAAACGCATTAAAAGCATGGTTGGCTCAGAACAGTCATGACCAATATGCAGACCACTATGGTTCTTGGTCTACGTGGAATAATAATCGTATGCGCTACGAAAAATTATTAGATTTGATTAAGCGTTTGGATAACGGACAGGGTATGGCAGAAGTTGCACCTCCCGGAGCTAAAGCAGAACGCATGGTAAAACACATCAAAAAGAGTTATAGCAAAGATGGTAAACTAAGTCCTAAAGAGAAAAGTATTGCTTATGCTACTGCATGGAAAGCACACAACAAAGGTAAAGTTAAAGAGCAAGGTGTGGCGGAGGGCTACCAGTTAGATGAAGGTGCTATTGAAACTATTACAGCATTAGTCAAGAAGATTCCTGGCATTGGCAAATATTATCAAATGGCACAACAATACAAGCCACAATTGATTGAAATTCTGAAGACCAGCAAGTCTGGTAAAGAAGTTAAACAAAAGATGGAACAATTGGCAGCAGGTCAGTCTGCCACAGTCGCCGAATCGGGTATGACGAAACAACTTGGTGGATTGGCAGTAGGTGGCGGCAGCATTTTATCTACAATGTGGATGAATGCTATGGGAATGATTGATGGTGTATTGGCACACGCAGCCGCAGGCGAAGTAGGAGGCGCAGTAGCATCTGGTAGTATTCTAGGATTGATTCCTGTAACACTAATGTTATTTGCGGCAATGTTAATGTTCAAAGGATCAAAACAAAGTAGCGATGAAAAAGCACAAGCATTTCAAGCACAACGTGGTCAGCAAGGTGTGGCGGAAGGCACGGACGGACAAGTTGTGTTTTCGGGCACCGGTGCTGATGGTGGCAAATATGAAATCATTCAGTCCAGTCCCACAGACTTCATGATTCACGCCAACGGTAAGCACATTGACACTTATTCAAGTCTACAGCGAGCCATGAGTGTGCTCAAAAATGAAGTACCAGGATTAACTAAAGGTGTGGCGGAAGGTTCTACTACCGGACCAACAATTAAAGGCAATAAGATTTATTATGCAGACCATGTTGTAATACTTGATCCAGCAATTTACAATTCAGATCCAGCACTATACGATGAGTATGTGCGTGATATAGCTGGCGAAGACTTAGATCCTCAAGGCGATGCAAAATACCACAAGTATGAATTAGACCGAATCAACAACGATGGGTCTTGGACAGTTAGAAAATTAAAACCAAAAGGTGTGGCGGAGGAAAGCAAAGGCTTATGGGCTAACATACATGCTAAACGTGAACGTATTAAACATGGTAGCGGAGAACACATGCGTAAGCCAGGTAGTAAAGGTGCACCGACTGCTGATGCATTAAGAAAGTCAGCAAAGTGAAAATAACTGATGTTTTAGTTGAAGGTGCGTTTGGTAAAAACTTATATTACCAAGTTGATAACCAAGATAAAAATAGTGCATTGAAAGTTCAACAGCATTTTCCTTTTTATCCAACTAAAACTGAAGGCATATGGAAATGCCCTATAATGAAAAATGAAAGTTTTCAAACAGAGCAAAAGAAAAGACAGATTCTTAATCACTTATTCACACCTATCGTTGATATAAAGAAGCACCTTAAGGGACTAAAAGAATTTGCTGATACTGGTGACGGTGATAATGGTGGACAAGATGGTGAAGAAATTTTACGCCAATTAGCTAAACAATGGTGGTTAGGTACTGAACAAGACATGATTCGTGCTGAACGCACACTAGCAAGTATGGGCTGGGAAATCGGTGAAGATGAAGGTAGTTATGATAATGGTGGCGTGTTTGTAGTACGTGCAGGGGACACAAACGGGAAAAGTTACATATCATGGTCCCATGAAGATTTGGAGAATTAAATGAAAATAACAGAATTATACGAAGGTGCAGAACCCAAATTACCTGGAGCCCCTAGTGGCATTAAAATTATGTCAGTTGACCAGTTTGTTTCTGATCCTGAAGCCGATGATTTTGTAGATGGTAATGAAGAAGTTGATGAAAATACTACCGAGCCAATTAGTAGTAGAATTAACAGGATACAAATGAATGATTATTTGGCAAAAGCTGATGTATTACATAGTAAAATGTTAGATGCCAATAAAAGGCGCGACTCAGAAACTTGGGAAAAGTTAAAACAACAATATTTAGAACTAGAAAAACTTGCCGGTAAAGGTATGATACCTGAAGCAACTAAACTTCCTATCGACCAGCGTGATATAGGTGGACAAGAATTTCAAGATTATATGACACGAATTGCTGGCACTCCTGACATTGATAAAAAGACAGGTCAAGTAAAGTTAGATAAAAAAGGCAAAGAAAAATATGTGTCTGGAAAAACAAAACAAGACAAATATCGTATGCCTTATATTCACCGTAGTAGTGTAGTCAAGTACTATGATCCTGCAGGTAACAGATACCGTGAAGAAGATGTTAAACAAGCATTAGCAGTACGTCCAAAGAAATTACTAAAGCAAAATGAAAAGATGAAGCACAGTAATGGAGACTTAGAACAGTTCTTCAATATTGGTTTTGCCGCATTAGTTGGTATTGCATTAGACGAGAACACAAACAATTTAATTGTTGTTAATACATGTCCTGGCGCTGGCAGCTGTAAAATAGATTGCTTTGCTATGAAGGGCGGCAAGATTCAGTTTGAAGCGGCTTGGTTAAGTGACGGACGCATCATTACATATCTATTGAACAACCCAGATGGTTTCTTTGAGCAACTAGCAAATGAAATTGCTAAAGAAGAAAAATTAGGTAAAAAGGGCGGTTATAATGTAACTATTCGTTGGCATGACGCTGGCGACTTCTTTAGTCCAGAATACTTAGACTTAGCATTCAAGTTAGCAAACAGCTTACCTGATGTTAAATTCTACGCTTATACAAAGATGGCTGGTGCCGCACTAGCACAGAAACCCGATAACTTCATTATCAATTGGAGTGAGGGTGCTCATACAAGCCAAGAGAAACAAGTTAAGGCAGCTGATCCTAAATTAGATACAACTAAAAATAGTCGTATTGTACCAACTGGACTATTCCAAGACTTATTAGTTAAAGATGCTAAGGGTAATTTAGATAAGGGTAGTGAAGGACAATGGCAAATCATACCTGAAAAGTTACCTGAATTAAAACAACGTTTAGCTACCGAGTATGGATTAAGTGCTAATTCAATATTAAGTTATGACGAGTGGGCTACTAAAGGTCAAAAGATTCCTAATATGAAATGGAATGTTATTATTGCTCCCGGTGAACCAGACTTGACTGCAAATGATACTGGTGTATTAAGTACATTATTATTGAAGCACTAAATATGGACAGAGGCGTAATTGATTTTTACTTAAAGAACAAAGGAACCCCACCGGGGAAATAATATGTTAACTGATAACTTAAAAATACTATTAGCAAGTACAAATGCACTTGCTATCAAAGCACAAAACTTTCATTGGAATGTTGAAGGTGCCGACTTCCCACAATATCATAGTTTCTTTGACAATTTCTATACAGAGGTATATGGTTCAGTAGATAGAGTTGCAGAATATATTCGTACCTTAGATAGCTATACCCCAGGCAGTTTAACACGCTATGCTGAACTTAGTATTATTCCAGATCAAACTAAGATTCCACGTGCTGAATTGATGTTTACTGAATTGCTAACGGACAACGCTAAGATGATTGATTTTCTAAATATGTGTTTTCAATCAGCTACAGAAGAAAACAAACAAGGCATTGCTAATTTTATCGCAGAAAGATTAGATGCACACGAAAAACATCAGTGGATGATTCGCAGTGTTCTTAAAAAAGAACGAGCATAATGAGAGCATCAGAAATCATTGCAGAAGATTTAACTCGCAGAGGGTTTCTTGGTGCAATGGGTGCCGGAGCAGCCACAGGAGCACAAGCCTCACTAGGCTTAAAAATGCCCACAGATTTCAATGTATTAAGTAACAACCCACAGAACGAAATCACTTTGCAAAAAGTTGCAATAGGCTCAGGATTAAAAGGACCAGAATTGGCTCAATTCTTGGCTCAGATGAAACACGAATCATGGAACTTTGAACGACTAAAAGAAAAGCCAATGGGTAAAGGCTATTTTGAAAAAAGATACGGTGTTCAATATGCACCCAAGACAGCAAGAATATTAGGAAACACTCGTCCAGGAGATGGTGAAAAATATCATGGCAGAGGGTTTGTACAGTTGACTGGTCGTGATAATTATAGAATGGCTAGCCAAGCATTGAATATAGATTTAATCAATCATCCTGAATATGCAGCCAGACCTGACATTGCTGCCAAGATTGCTATATGGTATTGGAAAACTAGAGTTAGACCTAATATAACTAATTTCAAAGATACTGCTACTGTTACCAAATATATTAATCCAGCAATGCGTGGACTTAAAGATAGACACGAAAACTTTATAGATTATTATAGAATATTATGAGAGCAACAGAGTTCATCACAGAAGCCCCATTACAAGATTATGTACCATTGGGTGATTTTGAAAAGAAAGGGCAGTTTAATCCAGTAGACCGTAAACTGATTACACATCCTGTTACTCAAACAAAAGCAATTAAATTTTTAGAGAACACACCTTATAATTTTAGATTGTTTTTTAATAATAGTCCAGGACTACGAAAGTTTAAAGAATACGGAGCAATAAATCCAAATGAAGTTAAAAATATCTTTAGCAAAGAGCAAGCAGATTTAATTGTTAACAGGCACGAAAATGCAATTACTATTGTGTTTATAGGTAACACCGGTGACAGAGCAGTTATGATGACGCCGTGGGTAATGGCACATAGATTTGGTCATGCAATTACTGCATCAAATCGTAATAATTATGGCACATCAAGAGGTAATATTGCTGATCCATGGAATAAGGCAGAGAGTTATTTCTTTAATTATATCAATAAGATTCTAAAAGATTATTATAATAAATCAGCAGAGCATAGGTATACTAATACTGCTGTTAATTGGAACCTACAACAAGAATACGGTGCTTTTTTCAATGCTATAGGCACACAGCGTAGTAGTCGCACCGGACAGATAAAAAGACCATATGAATTTATGTATGAATTATTTGCACAATATCTAAAAGACGGTAGAATTACGTTAAATCCACTACCAGTTTCATTAGACTATGGTAGAAAAGCATGGGGTAGAACAACTAAGTTTATGAGATTGAATCCTGAATTACAAAATGATGAATTATTACGCGGAGAAGCTAGCTTAGAATTATCAAATGTATTATCTAATTTGTTTGACTCTGTGCTACGCGCCAGTGTAGGTAAAATATATATTATGTGAGGAATAATGAACCACTATCTAACTTATGTAAAACACAGCTATGAAGTTATACTTGAAGCCGAAAGTAAACTTTGTGTAAATTTAGAACATAATGTAGAGGCTTACGTGGTTCATTTGTTCGCACGATACTTAGATAATCCAAACTTAAATCGTGAACCAGTATGTATCAAAATTATGGAAGGTACACGCCTACCCATTGAACAACGAAAGAAAGTTCTAAGCAGTGTAGCAGATGAGTGCCTATTAATCAATGGGTTAGAATTAGCAAAAAATCGCTGGCCCAGTAACAATTACTATAAAGAAATGGGTTGTCTAGCATATGACCAAGTAGCATATACTGAGCGCCCACCGGATATATTCTATGTAGGATTAGCAGAGAAATTCAATCTAATCAGCAAAGTTTTAAATAAATGTAAAGTACCATTGTAATTAGACTAAGTAAGTTATTAATGGGGTATATATGGGTGGATTTAGAAACTTTGCTAATAAAATACTGCAAATGACAGGTTTGCGGGATGAACGAGAACAAGACAATTTTGTTTATATCAAATTTGATAAAAAAATCCCTACATCAAAATACAATGTTACATTTGATGTATTGCAGGAAAATGTAAATATTCCAATAGGGCAAAATCCAAATAACAATATACCTTTTGTTCATGGTAAGAATATAGGTAATTTCTCAGTATTATGGGTTTGTTGTAATAACGGGGATGAAAATATTACTAAGAAGTTTGCCGCGGCTTGGCAAGGAGATGATAACTGTACATTCTTTAGACCCAAGTCACATAGTGGTATTATAAATTCAGGGATTGAATCAGTAGACCAAACTGATCATAGTTATGAACCTGAAAAAATAAATTTCTTTTATACAATGTTATTGGATATCATGTATCCAGATGAAACAGAATACACTACATATAGAATAGTATTGGCACACGGTAGTGGTAAAAAGTTGAAATATACCGCAGAATTAGTTACCGATTTAAAACTACACGGATATGAAGCATACACAGATAAATTAACAGGTAAATTTTCTCGTTATACACCTAAATACGATAGAACTTCAGGAAAAGATCAAAATGATTGGTTTTTAGGGGTAGCAGGAGATATATTACACGGGTATGATCAGATTATGAAGTTAAGATACAATCCTGTATTAAAGTATAGAGATAGCAACAATAAGGATTGGTTATTGACTAATAGCGTCAATAAAACACGTCCTATATTAATTAGACCAACTGACATTAATACCTTTGAAATAAGATTTTTAGAGTGGGATTAACATATGCAATATCCAGTATATCCAGAACAAGAAGGGGAATGGGACAGACCTTTGAACCCATATAGCCCTGTATAGAACTCGCCTTAGGACCGAGTAGCCGGCTGCTGGCTGCATGATAGGATTCGCTACCCAATTCATCAAAGTGAGCATAAATACTATACTATGAGAGCAGAACTACTTTACGAATCCGCAGTCGATGAATTAAAAAAGAAATTACCTAGCCTACGCAAAATAGACTACAGTACTATTGACAATTTAATGCAACGCATCAGTAAGCGTTACAAGATCACCGGCAAAAAATTACATGACTTATTTGTGAGCAAATACGGTCATACGCCAGACACCTGGATAAAAAAATACAAAGAAAAGCTAGGTGAAGAAGGTGTGGCGGAAGATTTGTCAGAAGCTAGAAATAGTTTATTTGCTTTTGTGAAGCAACAGTTTCCTACTTGGCCTGATTATGTATTGAAAGACTTCTTATATCCACAAGCCAAGGGCATCCGTGACCAAGCAGAGTTAGATGATTTTCTCAAAAGAAATAAACAAGACTTTGGTAATTGTAAATGGACACTGACTAAACTGCCTATAACATTTGATATCTTTACACCAAAGACTCAGCGTATGCTTGCTAGTCGTGAAGGTGGTAGTTCTAATCCTTTTCAAGTTCCAAGAGATGCCGAAAGACATGCACAACAATCACAAATGATTCAGCAAAAAGGCGTAAGTGCTGAACCTATTATTGTTGCTAAATTATCAAACGGGTATGATTTGATTGAAGGTTGGCACAGAACTATTCAACATTTGAAGGCATTCCCTCAAGGATACACAGGCCCTGCTTGGGTATGCACTGGGGCCACATACAAAAGTGAAAGCGTTGAGCAAGGTGTGGCGGAAGGTTTAGATGAGGCAGTAGGCGGTAACTATCTATATCACGCTACAAGTGCGAGTGGTCTTAAAGGAATGTTATCGTCGGGTAGTATTCGATCAGCAAGAGCACCACAGGCAGCAACCTCAGCGCAAACCAAACTGCCTACAGTAAGTGTAACCAGAGATTGGGGTTATGCTAATGGTGTTAACGCACAAACACAAATGGTAAGCATTGGTAGAGATGCAATATTAGTACTAGATCGTAATGCAGTTGAAAGTAATTTCAAAACATTAGGTACAAGTCAAAGTACAAATATCAAAGGACTAGCATTCAATCCATATCTTACAAAAAATGGAGTGGCAAGATCACAGAACACAGATCCAATGGCAAGAAATATTGCAAAGGCCAAGGCAAAAAACGCCGAACCTACTGCAAAAGCAGGTGGAGAATTTGAAGAAGCAGTAGTTGTTCCAAAAGGTGCATTGCCTTTAAAAGGAACAATGGTTGGGTTTTGGGTTAATCCTAAAAGCGAACTGATGAAAGATCCTTCTATAATGAATGATCCTCGTAGATTAGATATGGTAAGACCCAATCAATTTACAAAAGCAACACAAACGCAAGGTGTGGCGGAAGATTGGCAGAAAGTCAACAAGAGTGACAAGACTGATGGCATGAGTGGCAAAGCAGTTAAAGCATATCGTAGAGAGAATCCAGGTAGTAAGTTAAAGACTGCTGTAACAACTAAGCCAAGTAAATTAAAGAAGGGCAGTAAAGCTGCCAGCCGTCGTAAAAGTTTCTGTGCTAGAATGGGTGGAATGAAGAAACATAATGCTAGTGTCAAGACTAAGCGAGATCCAGATAGCCCAATCAACAAAGCATTGCGTAGATGGAACTGTGAATCTATTGAAGAATTACAACAATTAACAATGATTGCTGAACAAAAAATTGCTGAGGCAAAGAATCCTGCAATGCAAGCTGCTATTGCTATTGCTAAAAAAAAAGAGAGAATGAAAGAAGGTGAAGTGTTGCAATTCCCCAACAAGCAACAACCTACTAAACCTAACGTAAGTCCATTACAAAAGAAAAAACAAGTAACACAACGCACAACTAGTCAGAACGTTGTGCCAATTGCTAAAAAACCAGCCGGTATTACTTGGAAGAAGTTACCCAAAGATGTATTGAAATTAGCTAACGATTGGTTCTGGGCTGACATGGAAGATGGAGGTTCAGCAGCCGTACTAGATCCAAAAGGATATGGTTCTGGTACTAGAAATCAATTACAATTTATCACGGCACAACTACAACAACGTGGTTGGAATATTGATCATGATGAGGAAGTTGATAACGTCTTACTCACCAATAAAACGGGCCAGTCTGTTCTACTACCAAGAGATGATGCATATGACTTTAAGGGTTGGGCAGCAGGCACGAATAGTCATTTACGTGAATCTATTGAACAAAAAGATGATGTGCAAAAAATTAAAAATTTTATTAAATGGTCGATGATAACATTGAATATAGAAAAGCCATATCCTAAATTTACATTGAGTAGAGATACAGAACAGGCACAAAAAGGTCATCGCACTGGAATGCACACTGGAGATAGAATTTGGGTATATATTGAGAATAGAAATTTAGTTGATATATTCCGTACTATATTCCATGAGTTAGTACATCATAGACAAGACCAACTTGGTATGATTAAGCACGGTGATAGCTATCCTGGAAGTCCTATTGAAGCACTAGCAGATATGATGGCAGGCAAGTATATAAAAATATACGGTAAAGAACATTCAGATATATTTCAATGAGAGCAAAAGAATTTGTATCAGAGGTGGTTAATCCAGAAACATTAGGTGATCCTAATGATACTAGTTCTGGACCAAGTTGGGAGCATGAGGTTCGTATAGGTCCATACATCTATAAAGCAGAACATTACTTAGCATTAGGTGATATACCTGGATTAGTAATAAGTGCATACGACCCAAGACAACCAGTAGGTAAACAGTATATAGGCCAGGCCGTATTTGTACTTCATACTGAAGAAGATAATCAACAATGGCTTCAAAGTGACGAGACACAAGTTGAAGAAAAATATCGTAGTAAAGGGGTAGCAAGTACAATGTATGCTTATGCTAAAATGTTAGGGAATGACATTAAACCAAGTCCTTATCAAAGTCAAATGGGTAAACAAATGTGGCATAAATGGAATGAAAAGGGTGATGCACAGCACCTAGTACCTGAAAAATAAAATGAGAGCCTGTGAGTTTTTAATTGAATACAATAGAGCCAAAACTGCACAGATGGTAGGTCCGCAGTTGATAAATGCCTTTGCAACAGGCGGAGACAAACAACAGTATCAATTCTATAATACAACATTTGTATTTCCTGATGGTCAACCAAATACAGAAGCAATACTTGCAGAAGTATTACGTAACTTAGAAGAAGCAGATCCAACTAAAAATAAAATATATGTTCCATGGTTAGCACGTGAGTATGCTAAACAAAACATCAAACGTTTAGAAGATGCACATGTGTTAGGTCCATTGTTAGCAGATTATGACAAATATAAAAAGCGTAATGATTTTCGTGCTGATGCTAAGGATATCATGCGGTTGACCTATCCTCAGTTCTACACAATAATGAATAACTATGAGCCTCCAGCAGAGCCACTAAAAGATAAAGGGCAAGCAGTAGAAGTTTATAGAGATAATGATGTAAGAGTTGTTATACCAGAAAATGAACAAGCTGCTTGTTATTATGGTCAAGGTACTCGTTGGTGTACAGCAGCCACAAAAGGAACAAATTATTTTAGTAGATACAGTAGTAAAGAAAGACCATTGTATATTTTGTTACCTACCCAACCTAGCTATGATGGTGAAAAATATCAATTACATTTTGGTTCAGACCAATTCATGGATGAACAGGATGACCCAATTAATTTATACGAATTGTTAACTGAAAGATTCCCTGACCTTTACAAATACTTCATTACAAAAGAACCTGAAGTTAAAGAGTTGGTTCCTTTTACAGATGATGCTTTATTAGCATCAATGGGTTTACAAATTCGTGATTTAACAATGGATCATGTTTATCAAATGGCAAGTGATTGGGAAGACAATGACAGTTATTTTAAAGACTGGCAATTAGACACCGCTAAAAAAATGGGTATCATTAATGATGAAATGGATGATGACGAAATCTGGGAAGTCATACATGATAATCCTAAAATTAATGACTACTTTGATTATAATGATGATGCTAGAAGATTTTTGGTTGATATAAAAAGTGCATTAGCAGTAACACCATCACAGATGAAAGAAATTGCTATTGATATAATGAATGATACAAATGAGTCGGATGAACCTGTAACTTATTACAATTTAGGTCTGATAATGGCTCATCATATAAAAAAATATTTTAATCCTTATTGGAAAAATTATGGGTGGCGTAGTAGAAATGATGAAGACCATGGTGTTGCTGAGTGGGTAGCAGAACATATTTCTATTAGCAGACAAGGACAAGTAAGTTACGCAAGATAAGGGTAAATCTTTACACAAAAAGTTTGACTTCTTTACGATTTCATGTATAATAAGTACTTTCTCAAGGAGTATTTATGAGTGATGTGAAAACATTCAACGGCGATCAGAAGATTAAACTTACCCAACTTGTCAATGAGGGTATGGCAGTAATGCACGAAATTGACACATTAAATGGTGGTCTTACAGACACTATCAAAGCAATTGCAGAAGAACTAGAAGTTAAACCTAGTGTACTTAAGAAAGCAATCAGAGTGGCCCATAAAGCGAGCCTAACACAATCAAATCAAGAACACGAACAACTCAACACTATTTTGGAAACAGTGGGTAAAACAATATAATGGTGTTACCTCTGATAAATAATATAGGGCGAACAGGAGTAATTACCTTTCTGTGCCGAATCACAGATAGCCCATCTATTACTATTCGGAGTATCAAAATGAGTTCAAGAAAACACAGATTAGTCTGGGAATCCGTTAACGGTCCTATACCAAAAGACCTAGACGGTAGGTCTTATGAAGTACATCATATTGATGGAAATCATAATAACAATGAAATTTCTAATTTACAATTGGTTACTATCCAAGAACACTATAATATCCATTCTTTGCAAGAAGACTGGAATGCGTGTGTACTTATAGGTTTAAGGTTGAATAAAACCACAGAAGAAATATCAAAACTTAATAGCATGGCCGCTAAAAAAAGAATAGAAAACGGTACGCATCATTTTCTTAAGGGAGGTCCGAGAGAAGATTTGAAGGGTGATAAAAACCCAATGAAAAATCTCATTACTGCTAAAAAAGTCGGTGATTCGACTAGAGGTAAAACTAAAAATTGGACCGAGAAAAGAACACAAGCGGATCTCAACAGAAGAGGTAAAAAATTAAATTATACTCCTGAAGGGTTAACAAAACAAACAGAAAGTAGAAGAAACCAATTTTTAATGAATAATCCAACCAATATAAAAATGACATGTATTCATTGTGACAAGACGATTGATAAACCAAATCATACTCGTTGGCACGGTGATAATTGTAGGAGTAAACAATAATGTCCTATGTGGATGCGATACACAGTCGGGATGAAGATAGAATTTATGTAGTTGAACGAGGTACTGACGGTAAGCGTCATTACACTGAATATCCTGCCAACTATGTTCTCTATTATCCTGATCCAAAAGGTAAGCATCGTAGTATCTATGGTAATCCTGTATCTAGATTCAGTACACGCAAGCGTCAAGAATTTGAAAAAGAACGTAGAATACTTAGTGGGAAAGAACTTTTTGAAAGTGATATCAATCCAGTATTTCGTTGTCTAAGCGAAAACTATTTGGGTGTTGATGCACCTAAACTTCATACTTGTTTCTTTGACATTGAAGTAGACTTTGATCCAGAGAAGGGTTTCAGCCCTACTAGCGATCCATTCAATCCAGTAACTGCAATCAGTATGTATTTGGATTGGCAAGACACATTGATAACATTGTGTATTGCACCCAAACACATGAGTGATGAAACAGCATGGGAAATCACCCGAAGATTTGAGAACACATTGCTTTTCAAAAGTGAAAAGGAAATGTTTGATACATTCTTTGAATTGATTGATGATGCAGATGTGTTAACTGGTTGGAATTCAGAAGGATATGATATACCATATATGGTTAATCGTGTCACCCGTGTAATGAGTAAAGACGATACCCGCAAATTCTGTTTAATGGGTCAACTACCCAAGCCAAGAGAGTATGAACGATTCGGTAAGTCAGAAATGACTTACGACTTGATTGGTCGTATTCATATGGACTATCTTCAACTTTACAAGAAATACAACTATGAAAGTCGCCATAGCTATAAACTAGATGCTATTGGTGAAATGGAAGTTGGTGAAAACAAAACACAATACGAAGGTACACTTGACCAATTGTACAACAAGGACTGGGAAAAGTTCTTAGAGTATAACCGTCAAGATACTATGTTGCTGGTTAAGATTCATAACAAATTAAAATTCTTAGAATTAGCTAATCAGTTGGCACATGAGAATACAGTATTACTGCCAACAGTAATGGGTTCTGTAGCTATGATTGAAATGGCAATTTTTAATGAAGCGCATGAACGAGGTTTAGTTGTCCCGGATAAAAAACGAAGGAAAGAAAATGCAGAAGATGTCCAACAAGCGGCAGGTGCCTATGTTGCTACGCCCAAAAAAGGTATGCACGAATACGTCGGAGCAGTTGATATCAACTCGCTCTACCCCTCGGTTATTAGAGCCATCAACATGGCAGGCGAAACCATCATTGGTCAAGTCAGACAAACACTAACTGACAAATACATGACGGATAAAGGTCAAAGACTTGCATCAGAAAAGAAACGCCACAAAGAGGGCGATGATGCAGTTACTGGCAGTATTCTGTGGGAAAATCTATTTGGCGCATTAGAGTACACTGCAATTATGAATCAAGAACGGGGTACTATGCTCACACTTGATTATGAAGATGGTCGTAGTGAGGAAATGAGTGCGGCAGAGATATGGAAACTAATCTTTGATAGTCATAAGCCCTGGATGCTTAGTGCAAACGGTACAATCTTTACATACGAGAAAGAGGGTGTTGTACCTGGATTGCTAACTCGTTGGTATAGTGATCGTAAGGAAATGCAGAAGAAACTAAAAGAAGCAACGACCCAAGCTGACAGGGAGTATTGGGATAAGCGACAACTGGTACGCAAGATTTTGCTTAACTCTGCATATGGCGCACTGTTGAACGAGCATTGTCGTTTCTATGACAAGCGTATCGGTCAAAGTGTTACACTAAGCGGCCGTCAGATTGTCCGTCATATGATGAGCCAAATTAATGAATGTGTTACTGGTGAGTATAATCACGAAGGACAAGCAATTGTGTATGGTGATACTGACAGTTGTTATTTCAGTGCTTACCCTGTGTTACAAACACAAATACAGAATGGTGAATTACAATGGGACAAAGAATTGTGCATTTCATTATATGATAATATTGCTGACCAAGCGAATGAGAGTTTTCCAGCATTCATGGAGAAAGCATTTCATGCACCTCGCAAGAATGGTGCAATCATTAAAGCTGGTCGTGAACTGATTGGTGACCGTGCTATCTTTATTACAAAGAAACGCTATGCTATCAATATCTTTGATAAAGAGGGCAAGCGTAAAGATAAAGATGGCAAAGCAGGTGATGTTAAGGCTATGGGTCTTGATTTGAAACGAGCAGATACTCCTAAATATATACAAGAATTCTTAATGGGTGTACTAGAAATGGTTATCCAACAAGGTAAAGGTCGTGCAGAAGTAGTTGATAAAATCAAAGAATTTAAACGAGTACTAACTAAACAGGATAGCTGGACTAAAGGCTCACCAAAAGGTGTTAACAAACTAACAATGTACGGTGATCTAGAAGCTAAGAGTACCACTGGTCGTGCTAATATGCCCGGTCACGTTAGAGGTTCATTGAACTACAATTATCTACGCAAAGTTAATTCAGATAATTATAGCATGAAAATTGTTGATGGTATGAAAGTGATTGTTTGTAAATTGAAATCAAATCCATTAGGTTTCACAAGCATAGCATACCCTACAGATGAACTACGATTACCACAATGGTTTACTGAACTACCATTTGACGATGAAGAAATGGAAAAGACACTGGTAGACGAAAAGATTGAAAATTTACTAGGTGTCTTGGGTTGGGATATACGAGATAGTACAGATGTTAAATCAACATTTGATGACTTATTCTCATTCGGTTAAATTAGTGTTGACTTGTGTATTATATTCCATTATAATGCACAGATAGAACACCTAAATAGTGTTATACATACAAAGGAAAGAAATGAAAGACATTTTACAAGATATTATTGCACATACTAGTGCATTGGGATTTATTGAACTAGTTAAAATAACTGGTACTGATACTGAAACAACTATCAATGCTATTGCAGAAGATAAGAGTGTTATTCTAAGTGGAACATTTAAGAATCCGCATCCAGAGTTTATCGGCGTGGTTGGTATGCCTAACCTAGGTAAACTTAAAACTATTCTTAGTTTTGATGAATATGATGAGAAGGCTAAAATCAATGTAGTTAAGGGCACACGTGATGATCCTAACGCACTGAGTAGCATTCACTTTGAAACAGTAAGTGGTGATTTCGTTAATGACTATCGTTTCATGGCTCAAAGTGTAATTGAAGAAAAAGTTCGTTCAGTAACTTTTCATGGTAGTGGTTGGGATATTGAGATTCAGCCTAGTGTTGCTAGTATTCTACGTTTGAAGAAACAACAAAGTGCTAACAGCGAAGAAACTAAATTCAGAACAATGGTCGAAGATAATAATCTAAAAGTTTATTTCGGTGACCCATCGTCACACAGTGGTAACTTTGTGTTTGAAAGTAATATCACTGGGAAAATCAATGACAAGTTTCTATGGCCTGTTACACAAGTTTTAAATATTTTAAATCTAACTGGTGACAAAACTTTGCGTTTAAGCAATCAAGGTGCAATGGAAATCACAGTTGATAGTGGTCTTTGCGATTACAGATATTTGCTACCTGCACAACAAAAATGATTAAAAGTATTACATCATCAGGACGTTATATACAAGTCAATGGAACTAACACAAGTACATATGTAAACGGGTATGGTGGTTTACAAGGTGTAGGTAATATGCGATATAACACTACTAATCAAAATACAGAAGTATTTGATGGTAATAATTGGATAACACTTAACATGTCTATCCCTTCAATCGGTCTTACTTATGAAGCAGAAATGTTACTTGATTGGGCAAGAAAGAAGATGAATGAAGAATTAGAACTTGAACATCTTGCTAAGAACAATCCCGCAATTAAAGATTTGGTTGAGCAAGTTAAAATTAAACAGGATCAAATCAAAATGATTCAAAATCTTATTAAAAAAGAAGATGAATGGATGGGTGAAAGCGAATCAGTACAAGCAGGACCTTAATGGAACAATCAAACTTATCCAATCAACATAACCCTGAGTGGGCATTGTTCTTACCCGCAGTTAGTAGTTTCTATATTAGTGGCTTAGGTAAACAACGTAAGGGTGAACCTTACTTTGACCCTGCACGTATACCCGCAGGATTTAACGGTGATGTAGAGAAACTTAACTTTCTTAATAAGAAAGAAGGTTTGTACTATTACGAATGGGGTTTGTATTCAGCTGGTCATGCTAACTTAGATACAACAGTGAATGACAATTCAGAAAGCATCATTCGTGAACGTGACCCACATACATTCATGTTGGGAGACTCAGGTGGATTTCAGATTCTAAAAGGTCAATGGCCTGCTGACTGGAAGAATCCTAATTGTCCTAAGGCAATGGAAAAACGTAAGATAGTATTGAAATGGATGGACACATACATGAACTATGGAATGTGTTTAGATATCCCAAGTCAATCCGAAACAACCTTTCATCTTAAGGACAAGCAAGGTAATAGTGTGCATGGTATTCAAAATGTACAAGATGCTATTACTGCTACACATATCAATAACGAATACTTTATCAATAATCGTTCGGGTAAATGCAAATTCTTAAATGTATTGCAAGGTCGTACTCATACCGATAGTGATAAATGGTATGACGAAATGAAAAAGTATTGTGATCCAAACATCTATCCGGACACTCACTTCAATGGCTGGGCATTCGGGGGACAAACAAAGATTGATATTCATTTAACATTGCGTAGAATGGTTGATATCATTTATGATGGATTACTACAAGAAGGTAAACACGACTTGATTCACTGTTTGGGTGTATCCATACTTGAATATGCTGTATTGTTTACTGATATACAAAAAGCAATTCGTAAGTATCACAATCCAAAACTACAAATTACATTTGACTGTGCAAGCCCATTCTTTAGTGCGGCTAAAGGATTAG
>Ga0222713_10001890_pt1 | contig 22838 bp, 22 predicted proteins | sample C33_649DmetaG_FD_165061 | JGI IMG/M metagenome (GOLD analysis project Ga0222713, IMG submission 165061) | Estuarine water microbial communities from San Francisco Bay, California, United States - C33_649D | ecosystem: Environmental > Aquatic > Marine > Unclassified | place: USA: California...
TAGCCTATGGTGAGGATACCCTTGGTATCCTTGTATACAGTTTCTTCCCAACCTTCAAACTGCCCTGTTTTTTGGGCCCATTTTTTAAAGTCGAACTTACCGCCGTCGTCAAACTTGTTTAACCAGGTCATCTTATCTTGAGTTTACAGTGAATATGGCTTTGGCATTATGGGCCACAATCTTATAATTGTCTTCATTGTTGTATATCAAATCAACCATGAACCATTTGTCCTTGAACCTTCTTGTTATAGAAGGACGCACGACACTTAGATTTGACGCATCGAATATAGGCTGTGTAACATCAAGCACCCTGTCGGATGGAACCTTGATGTTCCATATTGTCTTGTGTTTCCTTGCAAGTCCGGGAACCAGTTGGATGAAATCACTGTTTTGGTAATTGTCATAGACACGCATCCTGTCAAAGAACTTGTACATCATGGGTTGTGCAAACAACTGCTTGGTTACATCGAATACTTCAACTGAAACCTCAAGGTTGTTAAGCACCTTTTCAATTGTAGGAGATTCGTTTATTACAAAACTTATTGTTGATTGTGCAGGGGCTTCATCATAAAACACAGAGTAATCACCGTAATGATGCACATACATCGAACTAGGAGATAATGGAGTATCAAGATTAGCCGGTATGGAAAATATGTTTGACTTGTCGTTTATGTAAACAGTAGGATGGTGTGTATATCTTCCTACAAACCCATCAAACAATTCATTGAATACTAATGTAAAAGGATTAGGAGGCATTGTACGTCCGTCCCTTAATACGTTTGAAGGTTGTACAAACGTCATGTAGAATTCATTGAACCTGTAATCATAGGTACTATGTACTCCTTGGAATATATAAGGATTGTCATCAGTTTGTATGATACCGTCTGTTTCTTGGTAAAGAAACGCATGGTAACCTCTGATGTCAGAAACAGGTTGTAGTTCACCGGGTTTATACCGCATGAGTTTACGTGCAAGAGTATCAAACCATATCATAGTATAATCCGATACACTCATACTGAACTGATGCTTCGTACCAGTCTTGGTCGATATGTAATCATAACGCTCAAGCAATCCTGTTGATCCAAGGACAAGATCCGATTCGCCTTGCGCATCGGTAATGAGTTTTTGCTCGTCAACCTGCAGCGTACCGAATCCTTTGTCTTGGATAAAGTAAAGTTTGTCTTGGAAAACCACAAGGTTGTTCAAAGGACCATAAGCAGATTCTACATCCTTAAACGCACCTGCTTTGTATATACTCCAGGATTCTATAAGTTCACCGTCTATCTTATTCTCAGAACGCCATACCCTGCAATCAAATGTTTCAGTAGGTATTGTCGAAGGGTTGAATGGGAAGTACCTGTATATGCCTTTGCTATTATGGATATACACAGGATCAAGTCCGAAATATTCAGCCGCTTCTATCCTATTTGATCCAAGGTTACCATCGGGATTTCCTACCAACCAACTGAGTTTATTAGGTACGTTTCCACCGTTGTTAAAAGCTGTAGCAGAGTATGCTTCATCTGGACGTATCCTTCTATAACCTATCGGAATGGAAGTTTCAACTGGGAAAAAAGCCGTACGCATGATATTACGGACAAAGGCAGGATATTGGCAAAGAGTAGGATAATTTATACTCCATTTAGGACCTGGTGAAAAACTTGCTCCTGCGTTTTTAACTGCTTGGTGTTCTGAATTATTGAAGTGGTCTGTTATCTTATCAAACAATTCAATTACCGTATCACCTCCAAACACTATCGTATCTACAGATCCTCCATTAAGATTTACAAAATTTCCACAGCTGATATATTCATTTAGACTTCTTGTAAAGTAAGTGTTACCTCCATAAGGTAAAGGAGGTGATTTTTTGTAATTAGCTATGTATGTGCGATCTGTATTCCATATGTTGTCTTTTAACAACATTGTACGGTTAGAAGAAATATTTTCAGCAAAATCCGGTACTGCCTCATTGTAATCAAGTTCAAGTACATTGCATCTTGCCAAAGCACTCATATGATGCTCTGCGTCATTTCCTGATAATCCAGGTCCTGCGTTTTGTCCATCACATCCAGTTCCTTGTTTCCATGCAGGCGGATCTACTGCAAAAGCGGTAGGAAGACAAGGGGCTATTTTCTTTGACCATGGAGCTGTGGTAGTAAATATTTCTTGTTGGGCATTCCAATATTTACTATCATTATCAAACAATCTTACTACTTTGTATGGGTTGTTAGTACCTCCTCCGGGTCCAGTATATCCTTTTATTACTGTAGGGATACTCGAGGTTTCTATGAAATTATAATATTTCCTGAATGTTGCCCAATACTCGATTTCTCCGTCACCGCAAATACCACCAGGAATGTTAAAATCATCAGCATAACCACCATCTGCTGTAAAATACTCTTCGTCATCATTATACCAACCGAAATATCCTTTGTTTTGTGTTGAGTCGTAGATACTTACTATTTCGACAGTGTCCGTTGCTCCAGGAGGAGATAGTACTGTTTCATTTATAATGCTTCCTGTAGGATCAAGAAACCTTACTGTCTCGGGACTATGAAAAGACCATACCATTCCCGTACCTGATGAAGTAGTATACGTATCACCATTTGCAGGTTTAAAAGTCCTAGAATTTCCATTAGGATCTATAGGACAAAGGAATTCCCAGTCACCTGCCCCAGCCCAACAACTAGCGGCGGTATATGAATGCCTGAATAATCCTTGTCCAATTACATGTTTGTCTCCTTGGGTACGTTCTGTTCTTACAATTGAAGCCGTCTGATAATATGAATCAGAAGGTACATTCTTAAATGTAAATCTTATTCCAAGCGCATTGCCGTAAATATACTGAGTTGCTGTTGTATAACTTGTAGGCCGTGTGTTTAAAACATCTCCGTTGGGATAAGGATAATTTACAGTGCTTCGTGGTTCAGATCCTGTAGAAGTAAACAATGCTCCAGCAGTAGTATCAGGCATGTATATGTGAGGCATCCTTATATCGGCCGCCCAATTGACAAACGTAGGATTGTCAAGTTGATCGTAAAAGACTACACCAAACCTGTAAAGCTCATCACGCGTATATCCTTCATACAATCCGTAATTAAAAGGGGATTGGAAGTTGGAGTATGTCTGGTTCTGAGCAGTAAAATTCGTCCAGGATATGTTTTCAAACGTAGTAGTAGTTTGACCAGGTGTTGTAAAAGGTCCGTTTTCAGCTAGAAAATTAGGGTTATTATTAGTAAATACGACCGTATCAAGATTCATAGCTGTCTTTGTTATAAAGACATAACTCATATTAGGACCTTCGCCTCCTAATACATTCGAGTTTGGAAGATATAAGAACTTCTGGTCTGAAGTAGGATCCTGGTCATCATAGTCTTGGATGCAGTCATAATCTTCCGGAACATCATAAGGTGTGGTTGGTACACTGTTTATATGAGTAATCTGGAAATTCAGCGTCGAATCTATTGTATAGATATTTGCTGAAGCATCCCTTATTGTAGTAATAGTACTGTTTATCGGGAATCTGTATGTCCTTGTGTCAAAATCCACTTTCTGACTGGCAATTGTAAGGTTACCTAGGAACAATGTCTGCTTCTTGGCTGCAAGTGTCTTACATCTTTTTATAGCCGTAGTAAAGGCAGTAGCTTCATCAAGTGTTATGATGACCTTGTCTTCATTGCCAGTAATAAAAGTATCGATCTTACCGTTTGCAGGAATGCCAAGTTGTTTGACTAGCCGTATCTCAGGAAGATCAACATTGTTCTTATACCATACAGTTGCAAGTTCAATTGTGTTATATTCAGTATCTATGTTATCAATTTGTACACGGATAGATTTAAACGAATTAATTCCATTAGGATCATCTACGGTTTTATCAGGGTAATATCCTACAGCAGCAACTCCTTCCCTGGCATCTAATATAGGAAAGGCGACTGAAGTACGGCTAAACCTTGTTTCAGAATTATTGAGGTTGAGTAATCTGTACATGACAAAATAAACCCCTGCATAAAGAGCTCCGTCGGATATTCCTGTTATCCTTGCAGGCTCCATGTTCAAAGACGGAATAAGGTTAAGCTGCTCTACTGTAAGCGCCGCTGTAATGGAATCACGTGACGGTGCTACATTTATCTGACGCGGTACATTGAAATTGTCTGTCCAGTATATCTTCTGGATATTCTCGTTCTCATACCTTCCTTCAATCATTCCCGGGTTAGCTACGGGTTTTTGAATAGTCACATTCATCTCATTGTTGTAAACGAGTTGTAATGTGTAATTCAAAGGATCTGAAGGAGACAATGATTTATCATAGTCAAGACGCCACCATTGCCCAAGTGATGTGTATGGAGGCGGGTCTACATCGGGATTGAAAGTACCGTTTGTGGTAAGAAGATATATGGTATCACGGATAGTGCACCAACCTATTATCTTTAAAGCGGTTTGAGTAGGGCGGGCAAGTAAAAGTGAAACCTTTGAAGTCACATCAACTGGAGGTGGCCCCACCTCTGTTGCGACAAAAGAACTTATTCCTGAAAAAGTTCCGCGTATTATGAGCTTCGTATAATTCGAAGGTAACAGTATTTCCGCATTGTAGAGCGCATGCAAAGAATTCAATGTATACGTAAGCAACTGTGTTTTGACCGCTCCGTAAAAAGAAGTTACTCCCGAATAATTAAGGGTTATAGTTACACTGCTTGTAATCGAAGTTGCGTAGTTTGTAATATTGAAAACCAAAGTGTATATATGTCCTACAACCAGTTCTTCTAATAAGATCAATTCTATCTCGGCAGGAGTATCGGGAATTTCAAGAATCTTGGTATTGCCTTTTATATTGGTGCGTACGCCAAGAGTCCCGCCTTCATCGGTGATTATCCTGAAGTTTTGCGAATCGTAAAGTATGTCTTCCTTGGCTTTACTGAATGCAACATCACGGTTTACATTTCCACCAAAGTCTTTTATCTGTTCAGCCATTATTATACAGAAACATTATCCATTAATATCTTCCTCTGTAACCAGGTAATGCCATATTTGCAAATGCAGTACGGAAATCCTGATTCCTGACAATCATCTTTGTAAACTGGCGGCGCATTGCTTCCATTTGGTTTACATCAGGCATCTTCAAATGTGAAGCTGCCGAAGCTATGTTCCATAACCAATCCTGTTCCGACTTAGCATATACCTTGTCGGTAAGCAGGTCTTGCCTCCACATGATGTAGTCTATCTTGTATTGCAAATAACTTGATACTGCACGTTTGTATTTCATATCGTCAGGGATCAAAGGATACCCTTCATTGTCAAGTGGAAATCCGTAATAGGACATACACACTTTGCCGTGCTTTACATTGAATGTTATGTAATTGTCATTCAATGTAAAAGACGGTGGATTGGTAGAAAGATGCATGTTCAAGGGCAAAGCCTGTGGTGAATATGCGTTTCCAAAGTTGTCATAGAACAGTTCAGGTGGATATGAATCTGTCATTTCTCCACAGCAATCCTTACCCATCAGATGATGGAACATGCTTGTTGCAGGGACTGCCAGCACTCCGTCAATGGCTATGGCTATCAACCTATGGAAATCACAAGGCAGTTCAACCCTGTAATCACTGAGATCATAACTTGAATCCTGGTTGTGTCCTATTACTTTCGGTATGTATTGCATTGGGTTTCCTATCAGCTCCATTGCCTCATAAACCCAATATGCCATGTCACTTAGATTGACATGTTCGTTATATGCCGTATTACGGAAGAAGTTGTTTATGACTTCTTTTGTACTTGTGTATTTTGCTATGAACATCTTATTCGAAGTAGTCTATGTTGGTGTTCTTTAAAAGGGATGCCAGGGTCCTGCGGTGTTGACGCAATGCCTGGAATTTGTACAGGTTCTTTCCTTTCGGTCCTTTCTTACACAACCAGTAGAAACCGTATCTGCAGTTATCCCTGTGCTCATTAAGATGCTTGATGAACTTTCCTGTCTTTTGGTAGTGTCCCCAGTCTATCTTCAGGTTATTGGAACGATGCAACAGTCCCATGTCCATCTTGAGTTTCTTGACGCGTATCTCGCCAAGCCTGTAAGGAAGGTGCAATGTGTTTGAATGCATCAGCACCTGGTCCATCAGTTTTGACAATATCGTATGGGCCACATTCTTGTAACTCTGGGAAGTCAATGGCATGACTCGGTTTGAAGTATCGCTGAATTTTGTAAGCGGCGCTCCTGGAGTCATTCTGTCGACATAAAAAGTGTAGGCATCCTTAAGGCTTTTGTCAGCCTTGTATCTGCCTTTTCCACGTTTACCTAGGTTAGCCATCATCAGTCGTCGCTACTGTCTGATGAAGACGAGCTTTTCTTTTTTGAAGATGTGGTAGCCGCGGCCAGTTTACCTGTGACATTGCTGTTGAATTGTGTTTCAAGTTCAGAAGCACCGCTGTTTGTCCTATCCTGATAAGTCTTGAGGATAAGGGCAAGTTCATCAATTACCATGCGTATCACTGAATCAATCAGATGTGAGGACATTGGGTATTGAGTGTCCCAATCAAAACAAGGAAGTCCTTCACAATTGTTGTATTCCGCAAGATTGTTGGGCTGTTCAAACACGCCTGACACTGCGATGTTCATTGTAAAGTCACTGTTTATCAAATACAGATGACTGTTGAACAAAGTCACCAAAGGCCTTTTGAATCTTGTGAAAGTGGCGTAAGGCAGGCGTGCGTAAGGTATGTAATCAAAAGTGATTGACCCTAGTTGTGGTCCTGTGATTCCTGTGATGAGATCCTTGCCTTTTGATTCTATAGGCTTTGGCAATGGAAGAGCTGTTTTATAGACAGTGCATCCTGAAGGAAAGTCCTGCATGAATGAAGTATCAACTTGAGTTACTTCCATGCAGGGGATGGTTTGTATGTTGTTGTCTGAGAGGTTCTGACCTTTGTTGTATTGTTGACGCAGAAGAACAGCTCGGACATTGTCAATCATGAATGCGACTTGCCTGTCTGTTATACGGTCATCATCACTTATCAGTCCGCCCCTGAGTATGCTTTTTATCGTGTATATTATTTCCCTTTGGGTAGCCATGTTTGTTGTTCTTTTTCAGTTTGCGGAACTGTTTTCTTTCATTGGGATGTAACGTCAGGAACAATTCCAATCCCTCGTCCTCTCCTTCTATGGGTTTCATGCTTTTTTAAAATGTTTTCTGTTAACCATGATATGAGATAGGCCCAATCCTCTTCCGACTCATCAGTGAGGTATGGAGCTCCTATCCATGTTCTTATTTGATATGCAGTGTGGAATATCTCATGTACAAGATTGCTCAATGTCAAAGGATTCTCGGGTAAACTCCGTATCCATATAAGGAAACAACCATTCTTGAACATCACGGCTTTTCCAATCTCCTCCTCATAATCATCAGCATCATGACAAATGTCATCAAGAGTTATGGGTACAGCCTTTGTGGAAATATAAGGAAGCACGTCCTTTTGTGGACAGCCCATGACCACCCATATCTTTATGGGGTATTGAGGATGCCTGAACGTGAATCTTGTCATTTGTCACTTGTCAAAAAGGTTTGCTTGGAAATAACCTTCCAATCCATTCTCCTTGTTCCAAAGGAACGCCTGTGCGGCTTTCTGGTGTTGATACCCCATCATCTTGTGCCACTCATCCGTGGTGCAGATTGATGGAAGGAACCTTGTCTTTATACCACGGAACTCGTTCACCTTCTCCTTGTGCAAGTGTCCCATGTGGACTTCCCTGTACTTTGTGCGGGCAAACATCTCTGGTTGCTCCGTGGCCATAATCAAAGGGAGGTCCGCAAGTTTCTCCTTGTCGCCATGTGTAAACAGGATCATGTTCACACCATACTCATAGTATGAACGGTAATCCCCTGTGTTTGTCACAGTCACAGCCTTATTGTTTCTGAAGAACGCGTGAAGGACATCTCCTATGTAGAACATCCTTTCAGTGTCATGGTTTCCAGGAATGATCAACACATCCACGGGATATTCCTTCGAGAAGACTTCCACAACCAAAGCAACCGCAGTCCAGTATTCACGGAAGGATACCTTCCAGTCAACACTGTCATCCTGAGGCGTGCCACCCGTGGTAGTGTACCTTTTTCCTTCGGAGTTCAATCCATCATTACCAACAGGTATGAGAATCCTTTCTATTCCAAACTGCCTGGCCTTGCTTAAAAGATCATTGCAAGTGGAGATGAAATTGTAGGTGAGTTCCTCTATGTCCCCTTTACCAAAGTGCAGGTCAGGAAGACTCAACTCAAGACATACCGAACCGTTGGTCTTTGGTTTTTTGACATCAGCGAATTTCTTCTTTCCAATGGTCTCAAGTTCAGCGAAGAACTTGTCTTTGTAATCATTCCATTGCTGGTCATAATCAACTTGGAAAGTGAGGGATTCCCTCCATTCACCGTTTGGCAACTGCCATGTTTTAGCTTTTGTAAGAACGCCTTTCAGGTCTTTTTCAAAAAGATCCTGTTTCTGTGCGGCATGTCTGCTTAAACTTTCCTTTAATCTGCGGGCCGCTGAGCGGACAGCATCATAACTTACATTGAAAAGCTTCGCAGTGTGCCCGAAATTTCCATCAAGAAGTTCAGGATTCTCTTCTAGAAACTCCTTGATCTTGGATTTTTGTCGCATATTTTAAGGGGGAATTTACCAAATGTAGTAATAAATTACCACTTCGGCAAGCCCCAAACCTTAAAATATATGTAAACAATTGATACACAGATTAATAAAATAAATCCATATGTACAGATTTTGTAAAACCTTGGTACATAGCTTTTTTCAATTACTTGTACTGTTTCTTTACTCTCACTCAATAATCTACTATTTTCAATTGTAAGCTGTTTGAACTTCAACTCAAGACTGTCGCAACCACCCTCAACTGTAAGTCGACTGTCTTTTATCTCCGCTTTAACATAAGCATTACGAGACTTTACTTTTATTGGTTTAAGTTGGACCAGTCCTGCAGTATCAACCTGAACACGGATACTGTCAATGACAATACTATCCTTCATGATGTATATCATCGTATCCCTGTAAGTGTACACAGTAACCGTACTGTCCTTTAACACATATTCTGTCTTTGGAGCAATATGCTTATTGCATCCTGAGAAAAGTATTACGGCAATTGCCGCAATGCAGATATTAAGCAGAAACTTCTTCATTGTCTTTCCATAATTTCAAAAGAAACTTTGCAGTGATCAAAAGCAAAGTGCAGACGCCTTGCGTCCAATATTGTTGAGCCTCGGTGAGTCCAGGGGCTTCTGCAACCAGCAACTGGACTGCAGGAATCAGCAGAAGAGCAAGGTCACCCAATGCAGTAGCCAGGGGAGATGTCTTCTCTGTGTAATACTTTGTCTTTAGGATATTCATGTTTTTCGCCATTGTATATGATGTATTAATAGTCTATCTCACCTTCTCCTATTTTCTTCAACCAAGGATTGAACCTTATTCTTTTCTTGGCGCTTTTGCCTACGGCAGGATGCCAGTAGTGTCCTTGTTTGTAAATCGACACGCCTCTACGCACATGTGGTTTGCGTCCGGCGTGTGGTTTGAAATATCTTTTATGTTTGCTGAATCTTTTTAACTGCTTCTTTTGATATTTGGTTTGTGTCTCTTGATGCAGTGAAGCGCATGAAATGGCGAATATTATTACAAGAGCCAACCATATCCTTAATAATTGTTGTACCATATCCTAGTGTGGTATTTGTCAAACACAAACCCGAGTCCCAACCTGGCACCCGCTTCAAATCCGTTTTTTCCGTACCGCACATATCCTTCTATGGACCATAAACGTCCATCAGTCCTTCTTCTTGTAAATATATTGTCAAACCCGTATGATCCATGCAACCTTATACTTTCAGGATCAAACTTCACACGTTTGTCTCCAAAATCAATTATCCAGTCATTAGCTATGATTCCTATCCTGGCCAACTCGTTCCATTCACTTACCTTCACAGTATAATAGAATGGCACACCCCAGCCGTATTTGTCATACGCCACTCCTACGGTATAGCCGAACAACCTTGCGTTGTAACGCGTGGCTATGTCCTTCAGATAAGTATATTCCGCAGTAATTCCCTGAACAGGTTTATCAACATTGAAATCATAACCGTACTCACCCTTTATATAAGGAACATGTTGCTGCCCATAGCAAAGCATAGGGAACAATGCGATAAACAGAAGTAAACACCTCATTCCACAATAATCTTGTTATCCGTTCCATTTGTTATTATTCTTACACCTCTGAAATCCCTACCGATTGTTCGGCCAAGCATGTCATAGGTTTTTTCTTCTTTTGGTACCATGCTCCTTTTCAAGGAAACAATGTCCAGTATGTTGATTTGTCCTGAATAAAGTTTTTCGGACAATCTGTAGTACAATACGCCATTTGAAAGATCAGTGTCTTCAACCGCATATCGTGTCAAGATATTGTTGTTACCCGCGCCTTGAATTGTTCCTACGTGCGCCCATGAATCCATGGCCCAGGATTTTTCCACTATGAATGAATCCACCTCACTTTGTGAAGCAGTTGTCCATTCAATCCTGTTTGATTCCTTACCTGCGGTTACCTTGAAATCCAAAAGTTCCACAGGCAATGCGCTTGTGTATATCAAAGGGCATGCTGAATACTGTGGACAGTTAGGAACCCATGTGTAACATATCGTATAGAATGCACCGGGTGTAAGGGAGGATATTGTCGCATTGACGGATGTCGGAAGTATGGAGCCTGCGATTGTCAATGCGGTACACGCCGAATCATAAATAGTGAATGACAATGTGTTATACAATGGAAAAGGTCCGCAAAGTCCGTTTACTAAAAGGTAATTCAGGTTTATGGGACCTATATTGTAATAACTGAAACACATGGTTACCCCAGTACCTTCGGAATTCAATCCTATGGGAGATGGAAAAGACTGTTGCACACAACTAAATGAACCTGCAGGTATTGCAACAGCAACACCTATCACAGGTCCTGGACATTGTGGAAAAGCAAGAGCGGTGTAAAACAATAATAATATGACCAATAAGGTTTTTCTCATTATCTGTTTCTTAGTTGTTCCTTTAGTTCACTTATCAATATGTTGTTGTTCTTTTCAAGCATCTCTTTGATCTCGTGCACACTGTTGTCAATGTCTTCAATGGCTCTTTCAATGAATTCGATCTTTTGTGCCTGCAATCTTTGTTCAAGGAGGATCTGTTGGTACTTGGTGTCTATCTCATGGCTTTTGATTTTCACCATTTTGATGTCATCAAAGTAAGCCTTTGCAAGATACCCCACTACGACCCATCCCGTCATGTTTATTATTATGGTAAGCGCTGTAGAGTCTATGTTCATCAATATGTGTTATAAATTAGTAAGGCATGAATGTATTATTATCACCGATTAAATTAGAGTTTATTAACACTGGTTCTCCTTCTTCTGTAATAGCAGGTGATACTGGCATATTAGCGGCACATGCGTTTATTTGTACGCTATTATCCAATATATGAACTATTCCAGGACCATATCCTACAAGATCAGGAGGAGGTACTCCAGGAGTTTCGCCTTCTATGCAGTACGCACCTTCTGAAATAGGAACATACATTCTTACATTGTCAAGTTCAAGATATTGGGTTGCTTCATACAAAACACCGGTATTGTAATAAGGACCTCCAGGAGCTGCAAGATATCCTTGATATTTGTATATACAGGAAGCCCCTTCTGCAAATTGATTTAACGTAGCGTCTTTCAACCATGTGTAAGAAACCATTTCTGATCCAAACGTATTAGGACAGGTCACACAATCAAAGTCATTTTGTCTTCCTATATAGATAAGAGATTTTACTACTATAGCTGAAGGGACTGAATTAGGAATAGGATCAGGCCACAATCCTATTGTCAATCCAGCATCACCTGAGTTATTTCCATAAATGTTTCCACTGTATTTTAAACGTGCAGGACCGTTATTTATGTACATTGCGTAATTCTGGTCTACGTATATATCACCTTTTATTTCAAAATTGTTAGGCCAGTAATTTGATAATTTGGTTTGATATTGATCAACACTTGTCCATACACCTGCAGCAAGAGACCCTTCCTGGTTTGAATACATGTTACCTTCAAACTTGAAATACGGTACCCGGTTTATAACAAAGATATTTGCAGTAGGATATCCTGTAAAATTATTTACAAGTCTTGGACACCTTATGATTATACTTCCTCCATAACCTGATACTAGGATAGGATTACATCCTCCAACTCCTTCTGAACGTATTTCATTTGCATTTATAGTTATTGATCCAGCTGGAGCATCACCACCTGTTATTCTGATAAGGGATGAATTCAAATTAAATCCCTCACTAGTGCCTTTATGTATAAGTCTGTTTGCATTTATTATAAGATGAGAAGTAGGATTAATATACAAAATTTCTATTCCAAGTAATCTTGCTATGATATCTTCTTTTACTATTATAGTAATGCTTCCATTAGGTTGATTATTTGCTATAGATATGAGTTTTCCCAGATTACTCGTATTATTAATAAGACTTTTACATTCAAAAAATGCAGAAGTTCCTGGGGTTAACCCTATGATAGTTAAAGCACAGTTTGCATTACCAGACAATACAATTTCTAAATCACCCGTAACACGAAAATCATTTACAATAAAACCTGTAACATCAAAAGCAGGGTTAAAATCGCTTAATAATATGCGTGCCCCATTCATAAAATGATAACGCACTCCATTCTTAAAAAGACTGTGCTCAGGGTAATCACCTGGAAAAACAACAACAGTGTCTCCAGGTAGTGCATCATTTTTAGCAGCAGTAATTGTAAGATAATGGTTCGCTATGTCATAAGGAACCGCAGTTGCATCGTCTCCTAATTTGGAAACATACAATGTCTTACCTATGAAAAGTTCTTCAGGACAAGGTGGACATATTCCAGGATCTCCTTGTTCTCCTTGCTCCCCTTGTGGTCCTTGCGGTCCTTGTAGACCTTTTTGTGAAGGTATGCTTGTAGGATTGCAGTTTTTACACCCCATCGATTGTCTTGTTTATAGATTATTGTATTACCATTCCGGTATAATGCCAAGTAACTGATCTGTTACCACCTCCTGATATATCATCAACTATCCTGACAGGTGTGCTTGGGCCTACCATTATACGTTGTTGTTTTTCCAAAGTAGATTCATATGTACCTCCATACCATGTAAGATAGACTATGAATATTGCATTGGTACTGCCATTGATATCCGCAGGTGTGGTAAATAAAGTAACAGGTCCAGTAACAGTACCTATATTGTAATAACCTGATCCTCCATTTGTTTCTATTATAGCCATTATTGTAAAGTTTTATTAATTAATTAAAACTATCAAATTCATCGAATTCCCTGTTTTGGTATTGTATATTGAAAAGATCATACGCTACACCTGACATTAACAAAGAGAATAACCATTCCGCGCCTTCACCTGCAGGTCCTGGTACACCTTGAGGTCCTGTAAGACCTATTGGTCCTATGTCTCCTTGGTCTCCTTTAGGACCATTAGCTCCAGTAGGCCCTGTAAGACCCTGTTCTCCAGGAGGACCCTGTTCTCCAGGAGGACCTTCTGGTCCTTCTGGTCCCTCTGGTCCTTCAGGGCCAGTAAGACCTTGAAGACCTGTTAATCCAATTGGTCCCTGTGGACCATCAAGTCCATCTTGCCCTGGTACGCCTTGCGGACCTTGTATGTATGGAAGACTTGTAGGAGAACATCCATTCTCACAGCTACAGTTTCCTGTGCAATTGCAATCAGCCATGTCAGTATACTTCTAAACTAATGTTAGTAGGTTGTAAAGCAGTGGATACGTATAAACGGTAAGGAACACCTGAATACAATACCATGGTAGGTACCATTGTGACTATTCCTGAAGTCACATGGTTTAGGAATCCTGAAGGTATGCCCATTGAAACAGGTAATGCAAAAACTATGTATGCAGGCGCAGGATTGTAAGGATTATAAACACCTTGATAATTGTACCTGTTTACATTAGCCATCAATAATACAGATTGTGGATTGTTTTTTGCAATTTCCGCATCTTCGGTGTATCCGTAATATATCTTTTTTAATTCTCCTGGAACAACCAAAGGCTCAGGAGCGAAAGGATTGTCATACTGGTTTGCTATTGATACTACCGGATTAGGGCAACAATCACAGCAATAATGCTGGGCTGTTTCAAGCAATCCTGTAATATCCGCATCATTAAGGCATAAAGGTACTTCTTCTTTTTCAGCCGATAATATCGTTATACGGAAAGGAGTAGAAGAACAAATGGGGGAACCAGGATCAAAAGGATTAGGTACACAATCGTCAGTACATATTATGACTTTGTCATATTTGGTATCATTGAGTATTGTACGGACAAGTTCCGTACCAAAGCCATAATTATCAGGAAGAACAGTAGTCTGATAATCTCCGCCTATTATGTATTTTTGAAGTTGTTGGTAGTATATGCCTTGATATATATTGTTGGCATCTTGGTATATGTCTGTATTGTAAACAGTACCATCTGCGTTTAGCAAAGCTGTCCTATATGTAAATATACCGTCAAACCATGGTACAATGAACATATTCAACTGGGCACTGAATGTTATTTTGTTTATCAGTGAAGCTCCTAATCCAACAAATAAATCCACTACTGTTGTTACAGTATCGGTAAAAGGATTTATTATGTTTATATCCGTTCCGCATACTACCCATATTTCTCCACTAAGTGAGTTTACAGCTACGTGTGAAGGAGTTCCTGAAACAGGTATTGTGTATGAAAACCCTGTGTTGTAATATTTTCTTACTTCAAAAGGAAAAGTATTTATGAAATAAGTAGTATTGTTTATCCTGTTGTAGGCAGCATCAATGTTACTGCTTGGAAAAGATACAAATCCTGTAGCAGTAGGGGCTCCAGGATTAGGTAACAACAAAGGCGCAAGACTATATTCTTGTATAGTTCCTCCAGCTCCAAGCAAAAGCACATCATTTGTACTGTCATAAGCAATACTTTCTATGAAACGCATATAAGGCGCTGCATATGTCAATGTATTGGCTAGGGCATAAAGTTCGCCTTTGTAGATAATGTATATGTAAGTATCGCCTGAGTCAGGATCACTATAAACTGAAAAAGCAAATCCGTAATAAGGACTCAGTATGTCGTCGACTATTGTCGCGCCTTTAAATTCGTAAGTTTCATTAAGAATAGGGTTTATCTCATTCTCAATGGCAAGAGGTTCCTGATAGGTATACAATCCCCCGGGAATGTATTCCTTCAGTATGTTTGAAGTTCTTTGAAGGAACTTGAATTTATTCCATGCGCATTTGTTCTTTTCGCGATCAAGGAACATCTCAGCCGTCAAGGCTTCCTTTGCAGCATCAACTGCGCAGCATTGGAGCCTTACGGATATTTGTTCAAGTTCATCTTTTGTATATCTTAACGCCATGTCAGCAGCATTTGCATTTTAGGTTAGCACAAACTGATTGGGCTTTTGCAATAAATGTTTTTACAAGATTCAATTTACCGCACGCCAAGGCGTTCTTTGCCGCACATACATACCCTTCGGCATCCATAGCAGCCTTTAGGTAATTGCTGCTTTCGCAGTCACAGCATGAATTTTCAGGTGTGACTTTGCCGTAAAGTTTGTCTATGCAACAATCTATCTGGCAAGTAAAAAGAAAATAATTGCTGGCAACATATTCTTCGGTATCCGAAGTTATAGTGTACACAGCTTCATAAAGACCGTCTACTATCTTATTATCAATAAACCCAAGATCAGTACCGTTTATAGTATAATAATTAGTTGTCGAGACTGTGGGCCATGCGGGATATACATCAAATGTGTATACCATGTTTAAAGGAGTGGTTATTTGTAATACCGCTTCTTCAAATTCGCTTGTTGCCGGATTGGCTGGAACGGAAAAATCCTGGTCATAACCTCCTGGATTGGAAGTCAAATCATATAATCCTGTCTCTTCCTTGAATTCCAGTTTGGTACAAGTGGGAGTCTGGCATATTGTGAATTTTAACTGTAACGCCATTTATGTTTTGTTTATGGAATGTGATATGTTGAAAAAGGGGGCAGGCAAACACCCGCCCCCTCAACCAACCAATAACTAAAAAACAGAAAGAAAAATTAGAAACCTGTAAGGTTTGCAAATGCACTTGGTGTGGTTGCCATCCAGCCATTCAACGCAGTAACAACTCCAGTATTTAAAGCTGTCATCTGGTTACCTGCACCATTATAAATACCGAAGATCTTGATGGTCTCAGGCATTTTCACACTTGGAGTGGTTGTGTGCAAATTCTCACCATAGAAAGAAAACTGAACCGTTTCATACAATTGAGCCGCGTTGACAAACTGATCAGCATAAGTGGTGTTCACAGCTGGAAGAGTTGTCTGATAGTTCGAATCAATTGTAATAGCTGGTAATGGTACTGTCATACGGTTCAGAGCACCTTGGAAACCTTTGCAGAATGATTCTTCTTCAGCTGCAAGACGTCCGTCTCCATTGCCATATGTACTGTTTTGTGTTTTGTTCAATGGAGTTACGCCAAAACCTTTCATCTGAACAGTGAAGTTTGTACGCTTGAACTTGAAGAAATCAAGTGTGAAAGGAAGTAACTTACCAGTGAAACGGATACCATAGTTTGCGCCAGGAGTAACAAGACCATGCGCAGTGTTAGGAATAGGAGTGGAAACCTGAGTAGGGCCTGCATAAGGACTGGTAAGAGTCACAACAGTGGTGCTCACTACTTCCTTTACAATGTAAACAGGTACATTGGCAGTGACACCTGAACCTGTCACACCAAGACGAACCATGTTACCTACTGCAAGACTGTGTACACCTGAGTAAGTAACAGTAGGAGAACCATGCACAACAGTTGCAGTAGTGGCTCCAATTGCAGCAGCAGTGTTCGCACTGTTCAACATTACAGCAGTCAAAGGAAGACCATTGTTCATGTACTTTTTCATTACATTCTTCACGACTTCCTCAGCAAGGATCGCCTGGCTTGTACCAACTAAAGCTTTGGTAACCAAGGTTACGTTCTTTTGCTTCTGCTCTGACCACTGCATGTCATCCTGGTTAGGAGTGATGGTCAAATAGAAATCATTGTCTCCAGAAACATCCAAAGAACCTGCGGTTCCATTAAAACCAATGTGTGTGATCTGCTCAGTACCTTGTGATGTCGCAACATTGTTTGTTCCAGTGTAAGTCAACAGTTTGTTACCATAGATCTTATTGGAGATAATAACATTGTTACCACTTCTTTGGGCAATCTGGATGTAAGGAGAAGTAGTGTAGCTCATTGTTGAACCGTTATAGACTTGTCCAGAGCTGTTCAATACCACGACTTCACCATCAGCAATATAACCAGTGGCGGCGGGGTCGGTAATTTGTGTTGCAATACGGGCAATATCCTTTGCAACGAATACCTCTTGTAAGTTTTTTACGCTAAGTACGCTCATTTTAAAATTAGGATTAAGTTGTTATTTAATTAATTGATTTAATGTACGGATTATACACGATGTAGGAAAGTCTAGAATCTCCAAGTGTCTGCAACGCCAAGTTGACTGCCATGTAAATCACTTGTTCAGCTGCCTTTTTTTCAAGGACACAATCCACATCAGGTACCGGAGTACTATACTGTGAACCGTATACTATTTTTGGAGGCTGTGCAAGATAGTCGAGGTAATACTGTGAGACTGTTATGCCTGATGTGGCGATCAATTCAAATCTGTTTGAATCACTTACAAGTCTCAATATCTCCTCTTTCCATGGTTTTCCAAAGGGATTCATTATAATCTTGTTATACATATCCCGTGTGATTGGAATGACTGCAGCTCTGGTTGTCGTTGGAACATTGGAGCATCCTGGATAAGTTATGTCTGCTGTTTCGAGCAGTGCCAACCTGTAATCTTCCGGAAGCTCTACGTAATATCCGTTGGGTTTGTTTGTTGTGTTTGTAAAAGGCGTATAGATATAAGACTTTGTGATGTTCTTTGTCATGTCCGCCCAGTTCTGGTTTTTTTCAATCCCCTCTTCAGTAAAATAGTCCATCAACTTCACCTGCGCAAGATTGAGATAAACATCAACTTCTTCCGGAGTGACTTCAGGAGCAGTGTAATTGCTCTGTTTGTCAAACAGGTGCAGGAAAGTGGTGTGCATTTCACCAACGGGGATTACAGGCATTATTTAGTACCCTCCAGTTTTGCAATAAGACCTATTTTAGTTTCTTGGAAATCATCGGATCTCAATAAGGTAATCACCTGTGCTTTTGTAGTTCCCAATTCAACACCTCCGGTAATGAAGTACTTGCCACCTTTACGTGTAAGGACATTCTTTGTAAGAAGATCTTCTAAAAGAACATAGTCCTTGTAGAATGGGTTGTCAAATGTGGAAAGGAAAGCAGCGGCATCACGCTCAACGATGTTTCCTATCGTCTGGTCAATCAAATCAGGTTTAGTGGTATTATCCACTTTGAAAGCCCCTTCATTGAATACCTTCAGATAATTCATTTTATCCTGCATGCTCATTGAACTGAACTTCACATAAGCCTTAGTCTTGGTATTGATCTTATCAGAATCAATCTTTGCTTCCTGGTCTTTTGAATTCAGCAATACTTCAGCTGAAGAGTTCAAAGCAAGATCCTCCTTGCCTTTGGCTACGTGCCTTGAAGCAAGAAGAAGTTTATACCAAAGCTTGTGCTTTACGTTGTTGTCACAGTCCAATTCAAGACCCTGTTTAGGAACCTTGATGTAGTTGTTCTTGTTAGACCAATACTTCAAGTTGTAAGGAGACAGGCTTCCTGATTGTAGAAACATGGCTTCTTCGAAGGCAATTCTCTCTTCTTCAGTCAATCCGGTAATCACAACATCAGGATTGGTCACACTGCGTGCAGCGCCAACCCAGATCTGTGCACCGCTGAATATGTCAGCCCCATCATGATCAGGATTGATCGTGTGAAGCCAAGTCTTACGACAGGGCTTCACCGACCATTTTCCTTTTATAGTAGAGAGGATATCTTCCTTCACTTTTTTTTCTGATTTATCAACTTTTTCAACTTCACTTTTCATACGCCTCTAAGTTTTTAAATGTTATTAATATTGAACGTCAGCAATCAATTCAGCTGCAGCAAGCGGGTTGCGGAGCATGACACCCTGTGTAGTCTGACAGTACATTTCGTAACCATCAACAGGAGATGCGCCCATACCGCCATTCTGAGGACCGAAAGGAGTAGTAGAACCAGGAACATACCATTTAACTTCAGAACGTCCGCGAGGAGCAACTTTCTGGATATTTGGCTCACCATTGGTAGTACCAATGTTGAAGATGGTCATACGATAGTTCTCAGTGTAACCACCATCAGGGTGCTCCATACGGTTCAATACTGGATCATCGTACTGAGGCATGTGGGCTACAGTGATCTTGATACCCTGTGGTCCCATGAACTGCTTGTACTGTCCGCCCAGTCCTTTGTTCTGTCCTGAACCTTTGATACGCTCAACGTCTCCCAATGGGATCAACACGCCGATCTTATCTTCAATCAACTGATGGAATCTGATCATTCCACGCTCACCTGTAAGGATCAGGAATTCACGCTGATCTTCAGGAAGGATGTTGATGGACAAGTTGGTCATAACTTCCAACAAGTAATCAAGAGTAAGAGTGTTGTAATAGAATTTGTAGGTGGGAGAGATCTGCTCGCGAAGACCTGCACCTTGCTTGATCACAAAACCGTTAGGAGCCTTCTGTGTGAAAGTACCATCTACGTTTTGATTCAAAGTAGAATACATCAATTGGTTGGCTTTCTCTTTCTGCCACTGGAAGTTGAACTCCATCTCCTGCCACTTGGTCCATACTGTGGCGGCTTTACCGTCAGAACCAGTCATCTTGATCAACAAGGGACGATCCTGCATGTTGCCAGGAACCACATACTTCTTGGAAAGGGTGGAGAATTGGTTACGCATCTTGAACATTGAAGAGAACTGGGTCTCACCATACTGGTCATTCAAGGTGTTGGTAACAACGTTGTAAAGCTTTGACACCTTACGTCCTGCGCGAAGAAGTTCGGTAGGAATGAAGTAGTTACTGTCTGAACGCATGTGGCGTACTGTGTACACCCAGTTGGTTCCATCAGGACGTCCGTCATCTTCAATGCGTACACCATGGTCAACATCGTCGAAAGACACAAAGTCAGAAGCAACGAAATACTTCTCAGTAGTCGTCAATTCAAAAGTGCTCTTGGACACACCTGGACGGGTGTTGTCAGCAGCACTGTAAGATACGATAGTGATAGCACGACGGCTGTCACCTTTTAGCATCCACTCGTATTCACCATCATGGTCAAATACTTTTGTAGGATACTTTGAAAGGAAAGTGTCCAAGCCGATATATCCCATACGGTTGAAGACTTCCGTTACAATGTCAGACGCCAATTGTACGTCATTTTGATAAATGGCATACAAGTGGTTGTCTGTGGTCAAGCCTGCCCATGATTTGGCATAGCTGACCTGCAGGTTGTTTAGTTTTTGTGTTGCGCTCATTTTTTACTTGATAAGAATTAAAATTTGTATTGTTGTTTTGTTTTTTTCAAAGCCTGTCTAATGATGGAAAGATCAACAGAAGGTTTTGATTTACTATTGGTACTATTTGAATTGAGGGTTTCTTTTGTCTGCTTTGCAGCTTTGGTCAATGCTTTTCTTTCGATGGCTTCAACCTTGCCTTCAAGTTGGAGTACGAACTGGGCTACTGCAAGTTGCATTTCCTTGTTAGCCATTTTCTTTTCAAGTTCAGTACGTCCATCCCTGTCACGCTTTGTGATAGCTGCAAACAGTCTTTCTTTTTCCGTGTTACCCATGGATATGCCAGGGATAAAGGTATCAGCGGATTGAATCGTGGTCTTCAAGTTATCAATCACCGCACGGTATTGCTGCTCCTGTGTTTTTCTTTGCATTTCAGCCTGCTCAGCAAGTTTCTCTTGATAAGCTGATTCATACTTCTTAAGCTTTTTTAAAGCTGTTCTTGCTTCTTTTTCAAGCAACAACCCTTCTTTGTAAGCTTCTACCTTTTCGTCAATCTCTTCAGGTTCATAATCCTGAAGTGAAAGCCATTGTTTTACAAGGTGTTCCTGAAGTGTTTCATTTTCTGCAACAGTTTCATCAGAAAGCATTCCAAAACTTTCTTCACGTGCTTTTGAATTCAGAAGTTCAGCCAATGGAACGCCTTGCATATAGGCGCTCATGATCTGCTTGAACTCATCAGGCACGGAATGAAGTGCTTCTTGTTTAACTTTTTCAAAGAACTGCTCCTTGAAATACTCTTCTGAGGATTCAAACTTCTCCTCGTCATAATCAAATATTCCAAGTTCATGTCCCCATTTTGCCAAGTCCCTTAACGCATCTTGATCATCCTCATTTGTCTGGTTACCAGGCTCATTCAAATGACTGTCAGTGGACAAGTCTTCCGGGGCATCACTAGGATCAAACTCCTCTTCAGGAATGTTTTCACCCATTTCCTCAAGGACGCTTTCCTTGAGTTCTTCTGTATCTACCTTATTTTCAAAGGCTTCGATACTTTCTACTTCTGGCACTGAGATCTTATCCAGTGCGGAGAAGTCTAATTTTACTTCATTGTTTGTGCTCATATTATTTTCTTTTCTTGATTAGCTTTCTACACATAATATGGTAATATGCAAAATTATAACGCTTTATGCGTCAAACAATAGATATTGCTAAATTTTGCAAATAGCCTATAGCATTTTCATGGACAAGTTCCTAAATAACCAGCTCTTGTTCCAGCCCTGAAACGCACTCCTTCACTAAAGTGCCATCTGAGAACTTTGTTTACCGTATCCCTTTCAAGGTATGATACGTTGATAGCATATTCACCACCTGGCCACATGGAGCAACCCGAACCCAACTGGTAATAGTATGCATTGGTTGAAGTCACATTTCCTGCGCAAGGGGATCCAGTTGTGAATCCACTAATCGTGGTAGTTGATACATTATATTTGCCAGCAAAGGTGCAACTGTCAACTGGAGAGAACTTGGGCTGTGCAGGCCAGCGAATGATCACGAATCCACATATTGATGTGTCAGCTGTAAGACCCCAGAATTCCTGAGGTGCTGTTTCGTTTGTGTACTGGGATGTCCAAGTACAAGGATTGTAGTTTGGTGAGTTTGGATTGTTTCCACCTCCTCCACCTTTTTTGTCCAACACTCCTGATGTAATTTCATTTAAAGTGGTTTCAGATTTTTCGCATGATACAATTGTGAATCCCAACATTAGTAATGTAAAGATTCCTAATAAGAAGAATTTGTTTGTTTTCATTTTATTTGTTTTTAATTAATTAATAGTATTATAGTCCAAATATACCCATCATCCCCATGGGATCAACAGGAGTATAAGAGGCAGCACCCTCTTTGTACATGATTTTCACTCCGTTATAAGTAATGGCTGTAGCCAATGAATCAGCTACTTTTACTGCAATCCTGTTACCTGCCGTAATCTCAATTGGTTCTGGTAGGAATATATGCTCAGGTCTTGTAAGGTAATATCCCACCTGGGTATCATTCCTTACATTATATGGAACCTGAACCTCAGTAACCTCTGCACCAGCAGTACCAATACCTATCTCAAACAATTGTTCTACAGTTGTATCAAGAGCAGGTATGTTGGTTATCTGGAATGACAATGATATGATGTATATGTCAAATGCAAAACCAGTGGTCAGTTCTGTCCACAAACCAAATCCCCATACTGAAGCAGCTGATGTTGGTGTTATACCAGCGGCATCCGCTGGGAATGCGTTTATGTCATCT
>Ga0222713_10001892_pt1 | contig 22822 bp, 54 predicted proteins | sample C33_649DmetaG_FD_165061 | JGI IMG/M metagenome (GOLD analysis project Ga0222713, IMG submission 165061) | Estuarine water microbial communities from San Francisco Bay, California, United States - C33_649D | ecosystem: Environmental > Aquatic > Marine > Unclassified | place: USA: California...
GAAGTAAAAAAAGTTCAAAAAAAGCGTTTTTTTTTCTTGTGGTTTGCAGAAAATATCGTAGTCTTTAGACATGAAAGATCAATTCACCACTATCCAATTCCCTACTCTCGACAAGATCATTGCAGACGCGAAAGCAAAGCGTGAGCAAGAAAAGAAAGAGCATGAAAAGACAATGGCTCTTCTCAACAGCCTTAAAAATAAATCTATCTTCGCAAAATAAATCTTGCGTTTCTGCAAAAATCTACTACTCTAAAGACATGAAAGCAAACACCGCAACTAACTTCGGAATCTACCTTGGCAAAGGAATCAATCCATTCCCAACTCTCCACGCCTTCGCAAAGACTTCAAACGGAGCGAACAAGTCATTCGTTGACTCTCTCAACGGAATCATTGAAATTTCTTTGGAAGAGTTTACAGCTAAAGAAAACGCCATAGCAGAAGCTAAAGAAAGTTTCTTTTCTCGCTTTGAAGCATAAATAAATCTTTACATACACCTCAAATCTAATAAACTAAAGCCATGAAAGAAAAAATTGAATTCGCTAACTACTGTGGAATGCCTGTGATCGTTCTCGAAACTTATGCAACAGACTACGGCACACTTGCTCTTATCTCTTACGATTGCGGAAGAGAAGAAGAAGTTCCTCTGATCACCTTGGACTTTGTAGCCTAACAGAAAAACATCTAACAGAAAAAACTATGCAAACATTCGAAAACATCATTGTGTTCCTCGCCTTCGGTTCGATGATCGCATTCACGCTTTACATCACCAACGCTTGGATCGCCTCCACACTCTAAAAGAAAACATCTAACACAATACCACTATGGATAACACACGCAAAAAATGCCTTGCCATCATGAATAAAGCTTGCCTTGACATGTCAGGGCTTTCTCTCTCTGACTTGCCTGACCTTCCCTGTGTCATGTATGCTCTCGATGAGATGGAGGAATACATTGAAGAGGAGGGTGATAACGCTCTAACAAGTGAACTCTATAACATAGCCCAAGATGCTGTCGTGGAACTGTTAGAAGAGGAAGGCTTTCCAGTCTAGAGCGTAAGCGTAACTCGTTGAGCCTCAACGACTTACGCGCCTCGCGCCCCCCCACGCGCGTAACTCATTGAGTATCAGTGACTTACATAGACTGTTAGAATACTGTTAGATGGTTTGTGCCGCATCTTGTCAAGCGTTTTCTTCAGAAAAAAAATAAATAAAAAAAACGTTTTTTTTCTTGCGGTTTCGATCAAATCGGGTATCTTAATTACATGAAAGCAAACACCACATCGCACGTTCAATACGCAATCTACCATAACCAACTCGTTATCATCGAAGAAGTCTTTGACGATACCGCCTTCATCTCTTTCAACGATGGAGAGGAAAAAGAAGTTCTTCTTTCTGAATTGGAAAGTGCATAAAATAATCCTTGCCAACCATTAAAAAATCTCTATAATTACCACCATGCAAGACTCAATAGAAGAACAGATGAAAAAAATCATCTTAGGCTACTGCCAAGGAATAAACCATTTAGAATTCGATCTTCAAGATTTAGATAAGATGGTTAATGAACTAAAAGAAACCGTACTTGATGAAGTTGGTTTCGTCGTAGGGAATTAAATACTTGCCAACTCGCCCGAAATATACCACACTCTCTTCACCAACCCACACACACTAAAAAAATATGAAAATCAATAAATACATTGTCAAAAACTGGATCATCGCCCTCACTGTCATTGCTTACTTCCTCACTGGTGTAATCGTTGCTTTCTATGGTTGCCTCAATCAAGATCTTTACTTTGTCGCGACAGGCTCGCTTTTCTTCATCGCTTGCTATGGTCTAACAATTCTTGAGTATCGCGGAAGTGCGATGCTTCGCAAGATCGCGGGTTGAATGTAAAGAAAAAAAAATAAAAATAATTCAGCCTCGTAACTCGTTGATACTCAGCGAGTTACGCTCCGCGCCCCCCGCGCCGCGCGTAAGTCGTTGATACTCAGTGACTTACGAAGCTCAAAAAGAAACTGTTAGATGGCTGTTAGAGAATTCTGTCAAGCGTTTTCTCGAAAAAAAGTGAAAATAAAAAACAAAAATAAATCATTTTTTATGCAGAAAGTTCTTGCGGAAAAGCGGGTTTTTGCTTATACTTTGGGCATGAAAGAAATTCGAATCGTCAAAACATTAATCGGTAAATCTTACAGTGCGGGTCAATTCCGTCTCGTCACTTACAAAAACAAATCCTCAGAGACTATCTTCACCACGATGATTCTCTCAGATACGAGCTTTTCAACTTTCATCTCTAGAAGAGAAGCAAGCCTTTTGCTCAAAAAAGTAAGAAAAGAATTAGTGAAATAGTTCTTGCCTTTTCCTCAAAAAAACCTATCTTAAAGACATGAAAGCAAACACCACCACAAACAAAGGCATCTATCTTGGAACTGGAATCAATCCTTTCCCCGCTTTGCACGCATTCGCCACTGTAACAAGTGGAGCAAACAAAACCTTTCTTCATTCTCTCAACGGAGTTGTTGAAGTCTCGAAAGAAGAGTTTGACAATAAAGAGAAATCTTTAAACAATGCCAAAGAAAAATTCTTCCAAGTCTTTCCTGCATAAAAATAAACCTTGACAATCCAACCCATTTGTTTAACCTGCTCACATCATGAAACTAATTAAAAAACTATTCGCCAAAAAACAACCCGTCTTCACAACCCGAATCTTTGAACAACAAAGCTGGCTTGATAAAAAGGTTCAAGAAGCGATCTGGAAAAAGCAATTTCATCTTGACTAATCCGCGAAAAAACTTTATTCTCTTCCCACCATGAACCACAAAATCGGAGCCAAAGAAGACACGCACGGATACATTGCCATTTTTTTGAATGGTCGAGCCATTGCGTATGGATTAGATAAAGACCAAGCGTTTTACTATTATCGTGGTATGATGACAGGCATTGAAGAAACGGGAAATAAAGTAATTCTTGAAGATTCAATTTTTGACATTTTCCATTGACTAATCCGCAAAAAACTCTTACTCTTTCCCTGCCATGAAATGCGAAAAAATCAAAATGTTCCTTGCGGCTTTAGCTCTTGTCTCGCTCTTTGCTTTCGGACAATACATCGCCAATCAAAAAACTCTAACAGCTTTCGAGAAAGCCATCTTCCCAAAAGCTCTAACAGAAAAATCTTTCTGAGTGGTATGGGGGAAGCCGTCTTGTGGTGGGGCGGCTTCCCAACTCACTGAGTATCAACGACTTACGCGCTCGCGCCCCCCCGCGCCCCGTAAACTGTTAGATATCTGTTAGACGGATTTTCTTAGGGCTTGTCAAGCGATTTTTTGGGGAAAATAAAATAAAAAAAACGAAAAAAAACCTTGCGATTCTGTCAAAAAATGGCATTCTTTTCTCATGAACGAATTCAACTTTCCAGCCACTCCCGAAGAATACGAAGAATACTGCGCCGTCATGAACGCGCTCGCAGACGAGATCGCCGCCACCACCCCTTACCCACAGCCCTCAGATTTTCAATAATATGTACAAGCACACGCAAATCACCTACATGCAAAACCCCCCATCTTGCGGGGGCAATTGGGAGACTGGCACTTACACCACTGTCAGTTTTTCTAACAGCCCAAAAAAGGCTTGCGCCTTGGGCGGGATTCGCACCTCGTTCCTCACGGGCGTTGAGGGTTGCCCCCTGATGGACTACTACCGCCTTGAGCGCGATGGCAAGCTCATCTTTGAGGCTTGGGATTGAAACCCTCGTAAGTCGTTGAGACTCAGCGACTTACGCATGCGCGGGGGGCGAAACGCCGTAACTCATTGATACTCAATCACTTACAACAATTCACCCAAAAAAGATATTTTTCAAGAAAATAAGTATTTGTGATATTTCGAAAAATCTTTACTATTTTCAGTTGATTTAAATAACTTTAGCTATTAGTTTGTTGCACTATTAATTTTGCCCGACTAAACTTTTGTCAATAAAAAATAATATCTCTTGACAGCCCCACATAAAAACATTAACTTGCACTCCTTATGACAACCATCTACCTCGTCACTGGCTACTACGAAGACCAACCCAATACTGAAATTTCTGTTCTTATGAGCGATCATGATGATGTTCTGCCATCTCTTGAAGACTTGAAAGAAGGTGATCCAGATCTTGACTACTACGATGAAAACATTTTCTTTTATGGCGTTTCTGAAAAGGAATTGAATGGGGCAATAAATAACAAATTAGAAATCGGCGGTCTTGTTCCTCTCTTTTATGAAATTGATGGGCAATTTTAACTTGACACATTTAAAAAACAATCCACAATCGCCGCATGAAATACATACCTTTACAAGAAGCCTTTGCTATCATTCAAGATGCATCTGCAATTATCATTGACGACACCCTAACATTTCCATGTCTGGATGATTTAAACGGATCAGATGAAAACGAATTTCTTTATCTCGGCTGGGAAATTGAAGACTTAGAATACTGCGCGAAATTTCAAGAGGGAGAAAATAAAATGGTGAGAGTTAGCGGTTCAAATCTTTTTTTGATTGACAACGAAGGAGAAGAAACGCAAATTACAATCCTTGTCCCCGCAAAACTCTAAAACAATCGCCGCATGAAATACACTTACTATATGCCGCTCATTAACTCCCTTGGAGTCCACTTTGTTTTTCAAGGAGCGTATGAAGAAAAAGATGGAAACATTATTCTAACAGGTGGAGAAGTCTGTAAACGTTGGGAAAACTTTCCAGCAGCTACTTACGATCAATAAAAAAATGAAAATCACAATTGAAATACCCCGTGATAATCTTGACGAAGTAGCTGTCGATCTTATCATGAGCGAAATCGGAAAAAGCCTCTTATATAATCAAGAAGATTTCACAGAACTACAAGACGGATCTTATCGTTTTGTTACATCATACGGAGAAATCTTTTTTACTTCTGAACTTTCTATTGACACAGAAGAATAAACAGTTAAACTTTCGCCATGCTTACTACCACCGAGGTCGAACAATACGCCCGTCTAACCTTTAAACAATACGGCTTACATGACTACACTCTCTACTGGAATCCTCACGTTAAAAGAACTCTTGGCTTTGCTAACCCTTGGGAGAAAAAAGTTGAGTTGAACAAAAAAGTTTTAAAGAGCTTTTCCCTTTTTAAATATGTTCTCTTGCATGAGATTGCTCACTGCATACAATTCTCTCGCATGGGTGGCACATTCAAAGTAAATGGCAGAAATGACTTTCACGGCAAAGTCTTTAAACAAGTCTGCAAAGAAATAGGAATACCAGCGACCACTTAAAAAATAAATTGACAAAATAACAAAAAAACCCTACAATCTCAGCCATGCAAACCGAATTCGACACCCGCAATCCAATCCACGCAAAAGCTTTCCTCCGTGCCGCTTCCCACTTCCTTTCTAGCTGGGATCAAAGCTGGGACGCTGAAAAGCTCGCCCTTGTCCTTGTCACAGAAGAACACGAAGAACAAAACAAAGTTTTAATTTGGGAAGCAATCTCAAGAGCCGCTGGAAACGAAGATCCTTACTGGCACGTTCAAGAACTAATTTTTGATCTTGCAGAATCTTTTGTTGACTTCTTGGAGGAAAACAAATAACTTTCTTCTGTTATGAAAAAGAAAACCCCCAAAGAACTTTCTAGAAATTCTCTTGACATGAGAAACTTAGTGCGTCACAAAATGCCGCCCTCTGTTGTTCGCTTCAAGGATAAGAAGAAAGAAGAAAACAAAAAGGGCTGTCGTAAGTGATTGATGCTCAACGACTTACGCGCTCGCGGGGGGCGCTGGCGCGTAACTGTTAGAAAGCTGTTAGATGGTTTTCTCCGCACCCTGTCAACAGAAATATTGGAAAAAAATAATTAAAATAATCCTTGCACTTTTCTGAAAAAATGGTAACTTGTATTCATGCGAGGGAGGAAATGCCCAAGCAGAAAACACCTCTCGACGGGCTACAGACAGCGAGAAAAAAAGGTGGGGTAAAAGTCCTAGAGGTCGAGCAGCATTTTCTAAACTTTGGGACGTTGCCCACAACAAGCGCGTTAAATGATCGGTGAATGCCCGAAAATCCCAAAAACTTTCTTCTTTACAATCACCCAAAAACAAACCATCATCCATCCATGAACGCCAAACTTAAAAAACTCCAATCAGAAGCCCCGCTTGAAATTCCAAAATTTCTACAAGCCGCAAAGCTCATGAAGCAAATGGACGGCTTCTCCATTAGTAGCGACGACGCAACCCTTAATAAAATAAAACAAACTCTTTCTTTCGTGCCATCTACTAACGAGGGAAAAGAATTAAAAAGAAACATCCTTTCAACCGCAACCAAAAAATCCAGAGAAGGAATGATGGGCAATGGTGTTTTTATTCTTGACTAATCTCTCAAAAAAACTAAATTATCCCTGCTATGAAACACACACTTACTATCCTCGCTTCCGCAATCATCACAATATCACCATGCTTGAGCCTTTGTGCTTTCGCCGTCTATGGAGGAAGAAACGAATTGTTTGACACGATTTGTTTCTTGACTTTCGGGGCAACCTGCTACTGTCTTGCCCGTCTGCAATCGTATGCAAAAAAGTAGTTGACAAACTCGCCCCAAAACATTAAACTATCCCTGCTATGAAATCAATCGAACTCCTAATCATCCCAGCCATTCTTCTTCTCTCATTTTCTTTCTTTTTTTCACTTTTTTATCTTGCCATGCGTGGCATTTTACTCTATCTTCAATCTCGTAAAGAAAAACAAAACAAAACTATGCAAACCATCGACCAACTAATTGAACAAACCAAAGGTAAATTCTTTTCTATCACTTTTGAGAAGAAAGACGGCACACGCCGAATCGTCAACGGAAAAGATCGCTACTTGCGTCTTATCAAAGGCGAAACAAATCACCCCGCAACTCAAGGCTTGAAAGCTGCTGGTTACAAATCCGCAGTTGACCGCAACAAAGAAAATTGGTTTTCTTTCCAGCCCGAAAAGGTTGTCGAGTTTAAATGCGGAACAATCCACAAAACTTTCTAGGTGATGGCATGGCAGGTGCGGCGAGTTGTGGTGGCTCGCCGCACCAAATGTCAACCAAAAAAAAGAATAAAAAACACTTGACAGCGTAAGTCGTTGAGGCTCAAGGAGTTACGCGCCTCGCCCCCCGCACCGCGCGTAAGTCATTCAAGTTCAATGAGTTACAAAGCTTTGATTATCTGTTAGATTGATTTGTCAAGTTTTTTTTAACTTTGCCACAAAATATATTTGAAAAAATCCTTGCTAAATTAAACCGATTTAATACATTCATCCCGCAACAAAAAATATGAAACTACTAAAAAAACTATTCACTAAAAAGAAACCAATCTTTGGCTCAAGAATCTTTGAACAACAAAGCTGGCTTGATAAAAAAGTTCAAGATGCTTTATGGAAAAGGCGTTTTCCTGTTGACTAACTGCCGCGATTTGTTACTCTTTTGCCGCAACTACTAACTACTATGAAAACATCTACTGAGAACACCAGCAACCAAATAAGTATAACAAACAAGTATCTTTCTTTCAACGGAAGTATTTCAGAAGCATCGGATCTAGTGAACGAACTCCATGAAGCGTATAAAGTGGCGGGAATGGACATGAACAAGACATTGCATGACTTTGTTTTTGCATTGGAAGTTATGTGCGATTACGAAACATCCGAGTAATCTTTAAAAATTAAAATAACTACTAACTAACTACTACCATGTTTATCGACTTTAAAACAACTGTTTGGGAACGATTCGAAATCGAAGATGAAAACAAAGAATTGCTTCTTGCTTTCTTGAAAGAGAATCCTAATGCAAGTGCTAGTGACATTTACGATTGGTATTGTGAAAATGGAGGAGATCCCCACGTAGAAACAATCGAGGGAACATCTGAAGAAATGACTCCAGAAGAGAACGGCGGAAGTTCTACTCTTGAAATTGTTTCCTTTGATGGTAATGAAATGATTTATCAAAATGGAAAATGATATTGACAAACACAGCATAATTCATTAACTTTTTGCCGCAATACTAACTAACTACTACTATGCCTAACTGGTGCAACAACAAACTGACAATCGAAGACTGCTCACCCGAACTTGAGGAGTTTTTAAAAACTGAAGGATTCTCCTTTAACAAAATCAAACCAACTCCCGCCGAACTGTTAGAAAACGATGGGTGGTATAATTGGAATGTAAATAATTGGGGAACAAAATGGGACATTGGCGAAAGTGCCGAAGTCACTGGCGATCTAATCGAAGGCGGCATTGCTTTCTTTGATACCGCTTGGAGTCCTCCTATTCAAGCAATCGAAGCTCTTTCAGAGAAGTTCCCAAGCGTCAACTTCATTCTTGAGTATATCGAGATGGGATGTATGTTCGCTGGCAGGGCTGAAATCTCAGAGGGAGAATCAATGGTCGATCATATCGAAGACGATAAAGAAGTTAATCTTTTCGCCAAAGAAGTCTTTGAATGGGAAGATGAAGAATTTGAAGATGAAGAATAAATAGTTGACAACTCGCCCGAAAACCCTAAACTTTCTCCATGCTCACCACGCAAGAAGTCGAACAATACACACGCTTGACCTTTAAACAATATGGTCTTGATGGTTATTCTCTTTTTTGGAATAAAAGAATGAAATCAACTTTGGGCTTTGCTAATCCTTGGCAGAAAAGAGTTGAATTGAATCTAAGCGTTTTGTCCAGCTTCTCTCGTTTCAAATATGTTCTACTGCATGAAATCGCCCATGTCATTCAGTTCTACCGCATGGGGAAAAGTTACAAGGTGAACGGCAGAAATGACTTTCACGGCAAAATCTTCAAGCAAGTCTGCAAAGAAATGGGAATCAGCCCCAAATAAAAATATGTTTTTTAGTTCAGCGTTAGCTTCCCGCTTTATAGGAAGACAGAGATTCGGAACTGGTCAAAAACCGAACGGGATCGCCCGTGACAGCCAATAAAAATCGTCTGATGGTGGGGAGCGAATACCAGAATAACGCTCTTAAAAATAAATAAAAAATAGTTGACACTCTGCCACAAAATAGTAAACTACGCCCATGACTGACCACATCGACACACGCAATCCACTCCACGCAAAAGCATTTCTCCGCGCCGCCTCTCATTTCCTTTCTAGCTGGGAGCAAAGCTGGGATGCTGAAAAGCTCGCTCTTGTTCTCGTTGAAGAAGAACATCCCGAACGCGAAAAGGTTTTGATCTGGGACGCAATCCAAAGAGCCGCTGGCAATGAAGATCCTTACTGGTATGCGCAAGATCTAATCTTTGATCTTGCGGAATCTTTCGTTGACTTCCTTGAAGAAAACCAATAAACTTTTGCCGCAATGAACCCGCAAGAATTTGTTGAAAAACTAAAAGAACGCTTTTTTGAAAAGAGGGTATGGATGGCTCAAAGCCAAAGAGATTCCTACTTTGACACGATCAAAGCATTTCTTCAAAAGAAGAATTTAATTGTTGTTTCTAAAGTTGAATACGAGAAACTTCTTGACTTCTTTGAAGAAAACAAATAAACTTTTGCTATGAAAAAATTCTTATCTAATCCAGCCCTTGTCTTTGGAACAATCAATGGTTTTTGTGTTTTTGCTATTGTATATATGCTTTCTAAATATGGGATGCACTTTTATCTGGCATTTTTAATTACTGGAGTTTGGTTTATGTTGTTGGGAAAATACAATAAAAAAACCTCTTGACTCGCCCTCAAAAACAAATAAACTTTTGCCGCAATGAAAACAATCTTTGTTAATAAAAAAAGTGTATATGGTAATGATGCCTTTTACCCCGCTTGCGACTTCTCTCGCATGATCGCTATCGTGGCTGGCACGAAAACCCTAACAACAAAAGCTTTAAAAACATTAAAAGACTTTGGCTATGAAATCGAAATCGCACCTCAAGAAAATCCCTTCCCTTTCTTTGAATAGTTTGGAGATGCGAAATCTTAATCGTTTCACAATGCCCCCGCCAACCAACTCTTTCACTGATAGAAAGAAAGAACAAAATAAAAAGAACTGTAGGAAATAAATGGCTTCCTCAAGTAAATCAAAAGGTAGTGTTAAAACTGTCCAATGGTGGAAACACCTCAGAGATTGGAAACGCCCACAAAACAAACGCGTGAGGCAAGACGGCAAGAGAGAGATAAAAGAAGAGAAGTGACAATGTGTAACTCATTGAGGCTCAAGGACTTACGCGGCTCGCCCCCCGCGCCGCGCGTAACTCGTTGATACTCAACGAGTTACGTAGCTGTTAGACAACTGTTAGATTCATTTGTCAAGCTTTTTTCTTTTTTGGGGCGAAAATAAAAATGCAAAAACAAATAGAAATGTGTGGACAAAATCATGGGAAATGCTATCTTTTTTTTGTCGCCACGAAAGGCACTTAACTACAAAACTAAAAAAAATATGTCACTTATCATCGCAAAAAACAAAGTTCAATTCGAAGCTCTCATGGGTGTTGAAACTCCAGAGGCAACCGATTCACATATGCCAATCCCTCACCACACGCTCGTCAAGTTGACCCGCGAAGCTATCGAAGCTGTCGGTTTGGAAATCGTTGAGGAAGAACACTCGCTTGCACGTGGCGGTCTTCGCTACTTCGGCGGCTTCGCTCTCACTGGTAAAGGTATCGACGGAACGGATCGCCAAGTCGTCTTGGGGCTTCGCAACTCTCATGACAAGGCTTTCGCCGCCGCAATCTGCATCGGCAACCGCATGATGGTTTGCGAAAATCTTTGCTTCTCTTCTGATGTGAAGCTTTCACGCCGTCACACGCTCAACATCCTCTCCGATCTCCCTCGCGTGATCGCTGACGCTGTGGCTCGCGTTGTCGCTCATTGGAACGACATGGGCTTGCGTATCGAACGCTACAAGGAAACTTTTGTTTCTTCCGCTCAAGCTGAAAATCTGCTTGTCAAATTGGTCGATTCGAAAGCAATTCCAGCACGTGACCTTTACACGAACGTGGTGGAGTTTCGCCGCCACATGGAAGGTTCAGAAAATCCTCGCCACGTTGAGTTCGTGGGCAACACGCTGTGGAATCTCTACAACGCTGTGACCGAAAATCTCAAAGGTGGTGATCTTTCCAAGCTCCCATTCCGCACCATGACCATGCAGAGCATCTTCGACAAGCTCGCTCATCACGTGCCGCAAATTGAACTCCAAGAGATTGTAACCAAGGGTTGCGAGGACAACGCCCCAGAGGGTGAAAATGACCTCCGCGAATAATCGAAAAAAAGACTTGACAACCCCCGCGAAAGCGGGGTTGTCATAAGTCGCTGATACTCAACGACTTACGCGGCTCGCCCCCCGCGCCGCGCGTAACTCGTTGACACTCAATGACTTACGCGGCTGTTAGAAAACTGTTAGATTCGCTTGTCAAGCATTTAAATAAAAAAAAATACGTAAAAAATAATTGACAACCACCGCCTAAATGCTAATCTTTCCCCGTCATGAAACTACTTACTACATCCAACACGAAAATCAAAAAAGGCGAAAAAATGGGCTTTATGTCTTTTGGTATCCATCTTGCCCCCGCTTCCTTGTCTGGCTTCAATGTCTGCAAAGATGCGTCAAAGGGCTGCACCGCCGCCTGTCTTAATACTGCTGGACATGGAATCTTTTCCACTGTTCAAGCGGCTCGTATCGCCAAGACAAAACTTTTCTTTTCTAACAAATCTGCTTTTCTTTCTCAACTCAAAAAAGAAATCATCGCGGCAATCAAAAAAGCTGAAAAAAATCAGATGCAACCTTGCTTTCGTCTCAACCTTACTTCTGACTTGCCTTGGGAAAAAATCAAACTGGATGGCTCTACAATCTTTGAGATGTTCCCATCTGTGCAATTCTATGATTATTCAAAGACACCAGAGAGAATGACCGCTTTCCTTGCTGGCGAACTTCCTTCAAACTATCACTTGACCTTTTCTCGTAGCGAGAGCAATGGAAAGATTGCGGAGGCTATGCTTGCAAGCGGTGGAAATGTTGCAATGGTTTTCAGAAAATACTTGCCAAAGAAATTCCTTGGGCGTAGTGTTGTCAACGGAGACGAAACCGACTTGCGTTTTCTAGATCCAAAGGGCGTGATCGTTGGACTTGTAGAAAAAGGCATGGCAAAAAAAGATGCCACGGGTTTTGTCCTTGAACCATTGGAGGCATAATAAAAAATGAACGAAATAACCATTGTGACAATCATCGGGCTTTCTATTCTCTTTTGGGCTTTATCTCATAATCGTTAAAAAATGAACTCTTCCTCTGCTGTAACTTCAATAAATCAAATTCCCGCGTTGGTAAAAACGCTTCACAAAAAAGGTTTGTTTACTTCACAAGAAAAAAATGGCTTAACTGTTTTTGACTTTGGGGCTGGCAAAAAAGGAAAAATTGATTGCTTCTTTGAAGAAAACGATATCGGATATCTTCCCTATGATCCTTTCAATCGAAGCCATTCTGAAAATTTTGATTCTGCTTTAGATGTTGAGTTTGCAAATTTTCTAATCTCTTGCAATGTTCTCAATGTGATAGAAGATGAGTATCTTCTGCCAGTCTTGAATTCAATAAAGAAGTTTACAGAAAGAACTCTAACAAAAACCGCTTTTGTTTCTGTTTATCACAATCCAAAGCTTCCAATCAATAGAAAGGTGAAAGACCACTTTCAAAGAAACCAACCGTTAGATTGGTACGTGCCTCTGTTAGAAAATTTTTTCTGTAGTGTGAAAAAAAGTGGCAAAGTGCTGGAGTGTAGGTGCGCGTAGTGAACAAGCCTCGTAAGTCGTTGAGAATCAACGACTTACGCAGGTCGCCCCACCCCAGCCGCGTAACTCCCTCACTCTCAACGACTTACAAAAACACGCATCTCTTATTTGTACTTATTAAGGGCAACTATTTGCATTTATTCTTGTTCTTCTACGCTAAGAAATGCATCGTTAACTAAACTTATTGAGCCGTCCATTAGTGTGTCTACATCTGGATCGAAAATCTTTTCAATCGCATCAATCATGACTTCTTTTATTTGGGGCAAATTTAAATCGCCAATCTCTACAATGATTTTCATATTTGTTTCTGTAACGAGAAGAAGTTAGCGTGTTCTGATTCTAATGTCAATATCAAGTTTGATTATTTGTTTGCCACAAAAGAGTCTTTTATTTTATTCTTCTCCCACAAAGCTAATTCCCATGCTCTTCTTTTCTCTAGACCTCTTAGCACTTTTCCATCAGCCATTCTATATTTGGGCAGGAGACGCTTGACGCTTGAGTAGTTGCCTGAATTAAGCCTACCCTTGCCATTCACCAGCTTATTTAATGCGCCCTCTCCACAGTTGAAGGTGAAGCTGATCAGACATGCTCTCTGCCCCTCGGTAAGCGGCACTTTAACATATTTAGTAACAGACCGCTCAACCTTATTTAGATCTTCTAATAGCAAAGTTTCTGCTGTTTTTTTAGAAATTGTTTTGTTTCTAGTGCCTTTACCTGTATGCCCATAACCAATTGTGAGGGTATTACCGCTGCAATAGTATCTATGAGAATAGAATCCTTCAAAATGTTTTACTCCTTTAATAAGGGAGGTTCTTATTTCATTGACTTCATTCCAAGTCTCACCGCTTTCATTAATTGGCTCCTCGATGAGTGGCTCTATATAATCATACTTATTTAGAGAAGAACTGTTAATCTTTAGCTCATCATTATTAAAAAGAAAGCTTTTATTCTTTACAATTAGAGTCGCGATTATTAAAGAGATTACAAGCAAAGTTTTCATAGTTTTAGTTTTCTTTAAGTACCCCCAGTAGGACTTGAACCTACAATCTACCAATTATGAGTTGGTTGCATTAACCGTTCTGCTATAGGGGTGAAATGTTTGAGCTAATATTTACTACTTATTAAGAACTGTCAACATAAATTTTGATTAAAAAATGGTGGGGATGACACGATTCGAACGTGCATTGATCCTTTACGGTGCTACTCGTTAGAAGCGAGTTCCGATACACCCCCTATAAAATTAATCTTCTACTTCTTCAGCGCCATCAAATACATCTGAAACGTCCATAACTATTTCAACAATCAGAGCTTCTCTTTCTTTAATAAACTCAATTGGTTTTGCTGATACGATATCAATAAGAGCGCCACCTTCTACACTGGCATCAATCTTATCGAACAAACGAGAAAGAGATGTTTCTTCCCATGACACTTCAAACGAATGTTTGACATGGTTATTTGAATCTTTCATCTGTTTTAATTGCGCTTTAGTAATCATATGTTTATCTTAAATTTTTGTTGTGAAGAAACTTTATCTCTATTATTAAGGAGTGTCAATAAGAAACTTCAATGACATCATTATTTAGCACTTGCCTGACCGACTTTACTGCTTGTCTAGCAAACTGCATAAATTTAAATTGTTTATTTGGGGCGCACTGATTAAAAATTTCGCGCCACATTAAAAACTTAATAAACTTTGTTTTATTTGGGAATTCAATTATTTGCCCCGCATAAGTTTCAATTGGCACAATGCCATAGAAGTTTTCAACAAGGGTGGCAAAACAATTTTGTTCTTCTTCTTCTCCATGAAGTTGAATTTTATAATTGATTGTGTTATTTTGAGCAATGTATTTCATATATTAAGATTTGTTCGGGGCAAAGTTGACTCGGTTTATTATGTTTGTCAATAAGAAAGTGCTGGTGGCGAGACTTGAACTCGCAATCCCTTTCAGGCGACAGATTTTAAGTCTGTAGTGTATACCATTCCACCACACCAGCTTTAGTTATTTCGCAAACAACTGTTCGTAAATTAGCTTATTTGAAAAATATGTCAATCTTTTATTAAGGAAAAATTTAGAAAAACTTGTGTAACATTATATATGCACCAGTTAAAGGACTTAAAAAGGAAAAAAATATCTCATCGTTCTAGGTTTAAAGAACCAAACGAAGAATTTTGTGAATTTACCAAAACAATATTTTGCCATCGTTATTGTTTATTTGAAGATTCCTCTGTAATATTTGACTCTTCTGAGTTTGATTTTTTAAAACATTTATTATGCCCAAATAATAAAGAGTATATTTATCTTATATGGGAGACTAAATTAAACATTATTAAAATAGGTAAAACAACAAGAATCTTTAAAAGAATGAAGCAGCATATTAGTAGTTTTTTAAGTTACGGAGGCTCTAATCAAAAAGATATTAAAGTTATATTTGCGAGAAATCCAGTTAGTATTTATAATGAATGCGAACAAAATTTATTAAATGATTTTTCTTTTAAGTGTTTTGTTAAAGGGTATATTGGTGAGGAATTTTTTAGGATAGATGAAGAGTTTTCGCAAGAGGAAATACAAAAAGAATTAATTAGAATATTTAATTCGGATAGATTTATTTTTTAATAATATGAAATATAAAAGACAACAAATGCTGATAGAGCTTCTTCAAGAATTCTTCGAAGAAGTAGACTTAACAAAAAGCGGCGTTCTAAATAAGAATAATATAGCTGCTCTTATTAAGAGTCGCCTTATTAAACTTGGTTATTGGAAGAATAGAAAAAGAGGCAATCCATCTATTGAGAACTTCAAAAGTTAATTTTTACTTATTAGGGGGGAAAAGTTGGTATCAAATTTTATTTTTAGACGCTTTTAAGCCAGCCCAGCCAATTAACGAACCCTGCCGCAATAGCCAGCAAAGCCATATATTCATTATATTCCATTTATTTTCTATTGAAGATGAAGTAGATGAGCCATTTGATACAAACAAACTGTATAGTTGTTATCTCTGGTAGATCGAACAATGTAGCAAAAGATAAATTCCAACAATAAGATGAAAGCCAGCTTAAAAGAACCAAAACGATTATTTGAATACTAAAACTGCCCAAATTGAACGAAATTTTATTTAATTTTTCCTGTGTTTCGCTGTCCATAATTTTGTTTTGTTTTGTCTGATGCTTATAGTATAAGGGATTGCTGGCGGGTAAAATGTTAGATTGAAAAAAAGCTTTATTTTATATAGAGAGGATAAGGCAGACCCACTACCTCCTTACATCACCTCACCTTTAAATATCTTTAATCTTCTCTTATCTCTATCCTTATATCTTCTTATACTCTATATTCCTATATGTTATCTAGTGTTTTGGTTTGTTATTCTAGTTACTCTATCGAGTAAGTAACTAATAACTTTCTTCTTCTATCTACGCCTATATTAAAACGACTGATTTATTTAAAAGGATGTTTCTATTGTAAAACCATTTTAAACTTCCGTTTCATTATACTGTTCTAAAAAAAACAATAAGGGGGTAATTGTAGCCATACCAATCATTGAAAATTGATCTGCTCTTTGAAAGAATTGGGGCGCATTAAACTCACCATAAACAAAGATTGTATTATTTCCGTCTTGAGATACCAATATGGGAAAATCCTTTGAAATACCAGCGTTTTTGATTGCGTTGGCTAAGTTTACAATCCCGCTTTCTCTTACTGGCATACTTGAATTCATCACGAATCCATGATTGCCAAAATACTTTTCCTTTATTTCTTTTATGCTAATATTTTTAATATAATTTGACATGGGGGTAATTTATAAACAAATGTAATTTTTAATTAAATTAAATTATTTTTTATAATAATCATCATCATCATCATTTTCTAAGAAGATAACTCCAAAAAATAATAAAATAACTGAAACAAATAATAACATCCAAAAAATACTCATGCGTTTATTTACACTTTAATTCAAGTCCATAGAGTCAAGCGATGCTTGAGAATGATTGCAAGAGTTCTTTCGTCTTTGTCAGTCATTTCTTTTTCAAGTGATTCCGCTTCGTCCAGATCCATAGTCATATAGAATTGTTTGTTTAAAATTTCTCTTTCTTCTGTGATATAATAATACGCTTTCTTTAATTCTTTTTGGCGAGCGATGAAGCATTCGACCTCCTCTTGTGTTATATGACTATCTGCAAGATCCTTTTTCCAATCATAATCAAAGAATTCATCAACAGTCATTTCTTTGGCTTTTTTATCTTTAAAAATTGCCATTATAGAAAGCTCTTCTTTGATGTAATGCAAGAATGTCTCAAACATTACAATGCGAATCAAATCGTCGTTTTCGATGTAATCGCCTTTAATTTTTTTGGTTAGCCAGCGTTGTCTATTTTTCATTTATAGATATTGTTTAAGGATTTCAACGTGTTCTGGTTTGACTTCAACTGCTTGATAAGGTTCATAGACAAAATCAAAGTTGCCATCAATAAGTTGTTCGTTCTGCCATCCAGATCCATCTTCTGCATCGTTATGAAGTTGATCCTCACAAGCTTGTTCAAGAGCATTTTCTGGCGAATCTGCCTGTATCAAACTCTTGATATGTTTTTCAAAACCATTTACATGGACGGTAATTTCAGCAATGTAGTATTTCATGTCGCGAGAGTTTTACTATTTAAAGTCGGGATTGTCAATATCTTTATTGTTAAAATTTCAATTTAAGACTACAATCTCTTTGCCATCTTCAAACTGCCAAACATAACCAAGCGAATCAATCGCAGCCAAAGTTCTTTCTTTACTTGGATAATCTGGAGAAAAAGAATTTCTAATCTTCTTTAAGGAAACTTTATTATATCCTTGACCTTCTTTTTTAATAAGGTAGTTTTTAATCTTCTGCTCGAAATTAGAAAGCTCTTTCTGTTCTTCGTGCTGATAGCTGTTAGCATCAGAATCTGTGGCTGGTGCTAAAATTTCTTGTTGCACTTCTGAAATAATCTTGTAACCGCAACAACGCAACTTCTGGCAGTTGGAATCTGTTGGAACAGAAACAACATCTTTTGGATTAATTTTTACCACAACAACTTTCCCACGACTCCAACTCTTTGCATACTCGTAAGAGCCAGCGTGAATACCAAAAGAGCAACCATTGTCTCTATTATCATCAACTTGATTTCTTTCTACTAGAATTTCTTCATCAACGCCATTGTAGATTTGACCAAAAGAATTCACTTTACCCTTCAAAACTTTTGTTTTTGTATTTCCATGAACAGAATAAAAATTTTCTTGAAGACCTCTGTACGCAAGGAAGCATCCATCTTCTGTGATTGGAAGTTCTTTGTAAGAGAGGAAATCATAAAGTTCTGTTACAGATGAAGACGAAGGATTCAAGCGAAGATTACGCCAGAAGTTTAGCAGCAAAGTAATTGGCAGACCCTCTGATTTTAAAGATTCGATTTTATCAGAAAGAACCTGTGGAAGAAGCTCTCCATCAATGCGAACGCCATCATCACCAAAAGAAAAACCACTTTTCTCTGCTTCTTTAAGAATAGTTTTTGGTTCGTCCAAGATTGCAACGATTGCTTGCGTCTGCTGAGATTCTGGAAGATCAAAAGCTTTCAAAATCTTTGCATAACGAAGTTCTTGTTTGTTGACGTTAATTGGCTTTCCATTGTGGAAGAAAGTAATGCCGTGGGAATTAAGAATGTATTTCATATTTGTGTTTATTGCTATTTTTGTCGTTCGTGGGGTGATTATATATATCCAAGAAGTTTTGTCAATAAAAATCAGGCAATCTTCAAGATTTTTCTCAACTCTTCTCTGTGTAAACATACGGTGCGATAACTATAAGAAGAATCCATATTTTTAAGAAGCTTACCTCTCAAAGAATTTTCATTTATAATTTTATTCAAAACCTCAAGAAACCTTTTAGCTTTTTCTGGCTTCTCTAATACTCTTATGGTTCTACTATTAAAACTAACCCAATGCTTTTTAGCATCAGAAACAAATCTGTTTTTTTCTAATTCTTCAATATGCTTTTTATTAAGTGATGTTACGATATCGGAAAATTTAGAACTTCTTGCGTTAATAAAACCAATACTTTCAATTTTCTTGACAAAACAATCAGAGTTTGAAGAGTATATGTAACTATTTGCAGAAATTGATTTTTTATTTCCAAAAGAAATTTCCTCAAGATCGCTTTTATTTTTAATGTTTTCCTGTTTCTCTTTCAATAAAGCGGTAGCTTCTTTTTCTGTTTTTGCCTGAACATTCCAGCCAGATTTTTCTGCTACGTAATTAAAAAATTCCAAAGCATTGAAAACACCTTTTTTATTTCCGCGATAATATACAGAATATCTTGAGCTATCTTTGCTGACTTTTGGATAAGGAAGCTTTTTGGCGTGAACAATGTGAAGTTTATCTTGTAATTGTGTAATGTCAAAATTAGATACTTCTTCAACAAGATAAGCTCCGATTTGCTGTTCTTGAAGATACGAATCCACTTTGCCTTTCCAGTATGATGTTGCTCCATTTTTAGGAATGATAACGCAAAGACTTTTATCTTTATATTTTTTAATATCACCATAAGAAGTTTGTTTGCAGACATGAGAAACAAATTTCCAAACTTCATTGTATATGGATTTTGGATAAGCTTCAAAAATATCTCCTTGATAACACTTCATCATGTTTAGGAGATTGTCTTCAATTAACTCTAAAACATCTTTTGTTTTAAATTGAGAAATATCTTCTTCAGAAAGGCAGTTTAAAATTTCTTCTATTTCAGAAAAAACTTTTTGATTCTTTTGTGTTTCTTCAAAACCTTCTCGACTCAAAGTGATTGAGCATTTGCCAATAGGAATGTCAACAATCAAACGATGGTTTGATTTAATTTTTATTCCATTGTTGTTGAAGAAATCAGAAGCATAAGTATTGCCTCCCATTTGATACACAAGATCTTTATTAGCATAATTATCTTCTACTTTTAAAAGTCTGATGTTAAAGTCATTTACTTTTTTAGAATAAACACATTTGTTTGGTTTGATTTCCATGCCCAAAATGTTTGCCACAATTTCGTATGGAGAAAAACTAACAAAGTTTTTAATTTTTGTAGAAAACTGTGTTAAATCTTGATTTTTTATAGGAATAATAATCTCCAAACCAGATTCTTTAGTTTCGCAAGTGTCGATATTATAAATATGTCCAACAGAAACATTATCTTCATCGCCACCCAAAGCACAAGTATATGTAGATTTTACTCCGTTAAAGTGAGAAACCACAAAGAAAGTATCTGAATAAGCGAATGGAGCTAACGCACCAATGCCAAACATTCCACTTTGAGTATTGTTTTCCCTCTTGGAAGAAGAGCCATACATACCAAAAACTTCACGAACATCTTGTTCAGACAAACCCTTAGCATGATCACGAACAAAAAATTCGTTTTTATCAGCTTCTTTGCGAATTCCGCAGAAAACAGGTTTGTCAACATTATATTTAAGATGCTCGTCAAGAGCGTTCATAATTGTTTCTCTGATAGGAGCTAAAATCTTATCAGAATAGATGCTGTCACGAAGAAATTTAGTGATTCGACCTGCATTTTTTGGGTCGATACCCATAACAGATGAAGTCATTTCTCCAAAAGAGATGATACGGTTGTCTTGTGCAATGTTTTTCATATTTTTAACAAATTTAACAATGTGCGGAATTTCCTCGCACGGGCTGATTATGGCAAAAAGTCGCCACAAGTCAAGATGTTTTTAATAAAAATTAGGCGAAATCAAATTTAGCTTGCCTAAAATCGTCAGAAACAGTAATTCTTTCAGTAATAACTTCTTGTTTTACAATTTCAAATGTTCCTTTTGTATCTTGCTCACAATAATCTTGAAACTTTGCGGTTGTTTCTTTCAGATTTGGGGATTTAAAAATACTAACAGGATTTGTTTTTTCGCTAATGTCTCTTACAATATAAGTAATCATGATTTATTCTTCTTCGTTAAATTCTTCTTCCTCTTCTTCTTTAATTAAGAATTCAGATTCCGTATCTGAGGCGAGAACCCCATCAATTCTTACGATATCTCCTTCTTCATTATAAAAGTATAATTTATTAAAGGATGTAAAATTTTCATAATTCAATGGCTTGATTATTTTTTCTACATCTTCTCCAGTATATTTAGAAAAGAAGTATTTTTTCCCACCATTTTTTAGCGAACCATCTAGATAAAGAAAATCTTTTTCTGCAAAGAAGCAATCTTTTAAATGAGCGTTTGACCAAACTTCAAGATAGGCAAATTCATTGTCAAAATCGTGCCTCTTAGTTTCCAGATTAATTGTTTTTTTAACGATAGTTTTCACTATATAATTTTACACCTTTTTATAATGTTTTCAACCCTTATTTTGGTTGGACAAGCTCCCTCTCTTGATTAAAGGTAACAGAAAAGATTTTACCTTCGTTTCTTTTCGCATTCATTTGCGCCATTGAGAGTGCAGAAGCTCCGACATCAATTACAGAATCTAGTTGTTTTGAATAGCTACCCATCCATCTGCCTCGCTTGTCAATTACTTCGTAGAAGTTAATGTTATTCATTTGTTTTTTTGGTATTGTTTTGATATAATAATTAGTTCATTGTGAATTGCATGACGAGTTTCGTGATCCAAAATTCGTCCCTCTTTATCTTTCGGTGCTTCATTAAGCACAGTTTCTTCGTTAATGTCAAGCACTAAAGCCATACATTTTAACTTTCTTAAAATTCCAATTGATTTGTATTTAAGAAGAGCAAATAGAGCATCAACTTCTACCTCGTCTGCATCTTTGACGGCTTCTAAAATAGTTTTCATTCGCTCAAAGACATTTCGATTTTTGAATCCGATGGAATCGGGGTAGGAGTTGCAGAAGCAACATTATTAATTTGTTCTGTTTGTTTTGAAGTTACAAATTTTCCGCTGTTGTCCAGAAAGACTCTGCTCACAGGAATTAATTGAGACTTATGAAAACGAGCGTTTAATTCTTCTAGCGTCATGTTGCTAAAGCTAACTGCTCCAGATGGTCGTCCTCTACCTCTTTTAATGGGTTCGTTCATATTCGTTATTGATTTGGTATGTTTTTATACTAATTTAAAATTTACAGAATGTCAATGATTATTTGCAATGCTGATGATAAAATCTCACGCCGTCTGCTGTCAGTTTACGTTTGCCGTCAATCGTCAAAAGATTTTTGCGAACTAAAATTTGCTCTAGACTTCTTTGAATAAAGGAGCGATCAAATCCAGTCACAGAGCTAATGTCAGTCAAAGATGCTTCTCTCTTTTTACCAACAGCTTTAATAACTTGGATTTCTGAAGTCGAAAGACCCATTGGTTTTACTCCCATAACATGAGAAAAAGAACTCCAAATTTGTTTTGTGATTTTATTATATTGTTTAGCTGTAGAGAATGTTTTTAAATCTTCTGCTTTGACAACAACATCACGCGGATTACCTCTAAAAGTAGAAATTATTTCTTGTTTTGCACAGTCGAGAACTTCGATTTTATTTTCAAGATTGTTTTCGAAAATTTCAAACAGTTGTTCGTTATCATACTCTTCAAGACTTATTTCTCTGAGTCTGTCTTGCAAAGGTGCAATTAATTTTTGTGCGTCTGTAGTTGCACCAACAAAAGAAATTTGAGTAAAATCAAATTGATATTGTATTCCATCAAACTCAACAATGCGAACAGGATCTTTTCTAACGTCAAAAATTGTAAGAAAAATACTTTGCAGTTCGTTAGGAAGGCAGTGAATTTCGTCAAGAAACAAGAAAGCATTATTGTTTACCCAAACTGGATAAATCTGCTCAAAGAATTGACCTGCGTTTTTAATAGTTGCGCAGTTTACTTCAAGAATAGGAGGTTTCTTGCCGTCCCTGCGGCGAAGACCTTCTCGGAATTTGCGAACCACAAAAGACTTTCCAGTTCCTTTTGCTCCCACAAAATTAATAAATGGAAGCCTTTCTGTTTGTTTATAAGCGTCAATATAAAGAGACAGCAGGCTTTTTACGTTACTTTGACCAATGATGTTTTCGAACATTTCGTTGTGCATGTCGTCATAGTAATCGAAAATACGATTCTGTCA
>Ga0222713_10001893_pt1 | contig 22813 bp, 11 predicted proteins | sample C33_649DmetaG_FD_165061 | JGI IMG/M metagenome (GOLD analysis project Ga0222713, IMG submission 165061) | Estuarine water microbial communities from San Francisco Bay, California, United States - C33_649D | ecosystem: Environmental > Aquatic > Marine > Unclassified | place: USA: California...
CATTACTAAAATTAAATGATCAATTATTTTATAAATGATTACCTGAACTGTAAGCAATGCTGAAAAGGAGTCTTACCCGTTATATACACATGCATACCATCGGTTCTTAAACTTCCAAAATGTGTTGAATAGCGCTCTCCTTCCAGGTCCCGCAGGTTTTGATGTTCACTCAAACCTGGTCCAAACTGGATGGTGTCGTTACCAAAACGATATGATCCGGTACCAGCCTCTAAAAACATATTGTCTCCAACACGTTGAAATGATCCGGATAGTTCTCCTCCACTATTAAAGCAAAGCTCAATTGTTACGAGTACGCCTTTAGGACCATCAATGTCATAAATTAATTCATTCAACCCATCCTTCTCATGTAATGTAAGGACAGTCGTTAATGTTTTCACATTACTAACAGGCCGGTTCTTGAAATCCATTTTATTCCAAAAACGATCATCGATACTCGGACTCAGTGCGTAATCACCATCTTTCTTTCTTAAATCCTTCGGTAAGGGTTGATAATAAGGCACGTCCAGCTCGCTATGCAAGACGTATCCCGTTGCTGTCTTCTTCAACCCATTGCTATAAAAATATCCAGTGCTGAAAAAATTTGTCGACAGTCGGAGATACCTTAAAATAGCATCTCCTTTTCGATAAGAAAAAATATTGGGTGAACAGGAACGACCTGATGCAATCAATAATGGAAGGTCTGTACCGCCAAATAATGTACTGGTTATATTGTTTCTACGAATACGCAACAATGAGGAAGTTGAAAATAATTTTTCGAAGTTTGTTTCTGGCTTTACCGGAGAGGGTAACTCCTGCTGCAAAATGGGATCATCTAAAAAATAAATCAGTCCTTGCCTCACTACCTCCTTATCAAAATCATCAAATGATTCAATTAATTGAGCAATGCCTGAATAAGTTGGATGACCATCATGTATCGCCATAAAACGATAATGCAAATAAAAAGCAACCATTCGTTTAGAAGTCCATTGATCCTGTCTCCTTGAATCATTCACTACAAGATCACCATTGGGTTCCATGTAGTAATAGGTCATACTCAAATTCCGCCGAACAGGATCCAGCAATTCTTTTTTCCCAAGCATGCGCGCCAGTGTGATCAATGAATTGTTCTCAACGACAGCATAATTTTGGCTTCTCTCCGGGTAATGTCCATCCGCATCCATAAAAATTCCTTCAGCCAACCATTCGTCGATTCTGTTTACTATACGCTCATCAGGATATAGTTTATTGATCTTCGCTAACGCTGCACACACTACCCAACGATGGTTCGGAGTATGTACCCCACCCGTGATCAATCCCTCCGAAGCCTTCTGGATAAAAGATTTTAATGCCGCATTGACCCCTTTTACATCATCAGAACCATCTTTCAATAAAATATTAGCAGCCGCAGTAGCGGGTTCCAACAAAAAACCCGTATCCGGAGGCGATTCAAGATTTCCAAAATTCAACGTACCATCTTCACTCTGACTATTCTTTAGAATCTCTAAAATTTGTTCCATCAACCTGATTAGTTCACGCTTGTGAAAATAAAATGATGTGGTTGTTACATATGCAGCTGCTACACAAGCAAGCTCTTTTCCTATTCCTCTGCCATAAGTTTGTTTCGAGGATGTCAACAAAACATTCACCCGCTCATCATTGGCTTTGATCATCCGTTGTAGCAAATCCGTTACATTAGAACGGGCAAGAACTGAAGAAAAGGGGATCTGACTCAGCATTAATGATCCACCAAATTGAAACGACCGCTTTAGGAACAGAGAACGGGAAAGAGGTTGCATATAACAGTTAAGCGTTTAAGAGTTGAATATACTGATTAAATTCTACGTAAGCTCCCCGTTTTCACCCTTTGAATAAATCAATGGATTACGGAATTTGTTTTGATAAATTGAGGATAAAAGTCAAAACTGCATCCATAAAAATTTATGTAATTATTTTACCTTATCATAGATGTTTGTATTTCCTCTATGCTAACAGGTCCGATCATTCCAGCTCTTTGAACATGAAATTTTTCATCTCCATGCTCATTCGGAAATCTGTCTTTTCTGTTATAGGGAATATTGGTTTGACAGTATTTTTTTCCGTCAATTGAATTCATGTCACCTGTAAGTCGATTAATCCACATATTGGTTATCTGTATTTCAAGCGTATTTCTTCCGGGTTTCAGATGGTCTTTAATGTTCAATGAAAAGGGTGGTGTCCATAAAACGCCAGCTGATTTTCCATTGATAAAAATTCTTGCAACATCCAATACTTCTCCCAAATTTATTTTGATGATACTGTCTTTTGTAAGCGATTCACGAGAGATGTCAAAACTGTTTTTATAAGTTGCTGTGCCTGAAAAGTATTTTACACCCTCATCTGTATGGTCCGTCCAGGAAATCAGTTCGGTCATTTTGACCGAATCTGGTGCTCCCCATTTTTCAGGAAAGGATAAAGTCCAAGGGGAATTTAATTCATGGCTCTTTGTTTCCTTTGTGATATTATAGGAAGGAAGTGTTCGTCTTTCAGAACTGAATACTATAAAACACGACGCATTGGGTGCTAACTGCAGCTTAATTTTTGTGTTCCCATTCAATGTTTTTAGATCATTTATTTGATATTGATTTCCAGTTATCGGATCCCAATATTCAGCCTGTTTTCCAATTGCCCGGAATTGGCATTCTTCGGATATTGCCTGGTCTGTTTTATTTCGAATAAAATAAACATTTCCTACTGCTGTTGTCCTATGGATAAAATCAAACTTTTCAGCATCAGCAGTAAAATCTTTTCCGATATCCAATTTTTTCAAAGCATCATCAATGGAAATATTTTTAAGTGCAGGATCCTTTATGCCTGACGGTATTTCTGCCGTATTTAAAAATAGGATCTTGGCACCGGCAGCCATCATCTTATTTATTTTATTGATCACCTGGACAGGAATATCCTTTCTGCCTGGTATTACAAGTAATTTATAATTTAAGCCATCGGGTAAAACCAATTTGCCATTAGAAACTTCTATTTTGTTCAATAAAATATCTGAATTGATAACATCAAAATCATATCCAAAACTTAATCCATTGATTTTGGGTCTATCTGGAGAGCCTTGTAATTCCGGAAAAAAATTAGGGGCTTTGTCTCCATAATAATAAACAACATCAGCAACAAATTTGCCCTGACTTAACATGTACGAGCATCTTGATAAATAATCCATGAATGGTTTGGCCTCTTTCCACCAGGTAGTGGTTGGATTGATATCCGAACCTGCATGATATGCTCTTCCTGGCAAACCAAACTCTGGCCGAGTATTTGCGAAGGCGTGCATCGTAATCCTGTTCAATCCTTCACAAAATGCACGATCAGCATATTTTTTCAATTCATGTGGTGCATCTTTCCATCTTCTCCATGTGGTGAATGATTCTCCATCTACCAAATTAAGGCCATAAATATGAGAAGCACTGGCTATTTCTTTAACGAGAAACATATTATACCGATTTCGAATCCAGAATTCACCGCGTGGGATATTGATATTTCCCAAAGCCTTCAAAGCTTCAACTGGACATGACTTCCACAATGGAGGTCCAGGTCCTCCTGCTTCGGCATTCAGTTGAATACCATATTCCGCAAGGAAATCACGTCCTGTTTTGTAATGACTGAAAATAAGTTGATCACTTACCGTTTTTTTGTATTGTAGAAGAAATAGGTCATTGCCACCAGGAAGCTCCCACCCTACAAAAGCAGGCAGATAAGGAAGAATATCGTAACCATTATGAGCCATGAAAATATTTTGCATAGAATCTGTCCATGTCGTTGCCTCATCTAGTTCCATACTATCAAAGGAGAGATAAGATAATCCGGAGGTTTTGGCATTTTGTTTTGTAATGCGTAAACGGTTTAATATATGTTGTAAATAACGGGTGGTTGCTTTGGGATCAAGAAAATCAATTTGTAACCCATCTGAATTAGGACTGGGCACAATCAGGTGCTGACCGGTATTAGAACATACAAATCTGAGAATCTTCCATTTTCCTTCAGGAACCTGCCATTGTAGTTTTTTTCCATCGAATTGTTTGTTCAGAATGATGACATCTTCCGATGTACTAATTTTTTTATCCGGATTATCCCTGATAGCCATTACGGCGATTTCCTTCATGTACTGAGGAACGCCGTTCTTGTCTTTAGGACTCTGTTTAGGGAAATGAGGTAACGGCAAACTGTCTGAATATATGCTTGGGCCAACCAATGACAGGGTTGATGTGTATAGTGCTTTTGCTGCCCAATCGGGTTGCACCCATGGCCCTCCCGCATTCCATCCACTGGATGCTACCATGCCGATTTGAATACCGAGCCGCTTCCCTTCTGCCAATGCATGTAAAATGGATTGTACAGATTCTTCACCCAGAAATTCAGGACCTACTCCATACTTCCCATCCGGATTATGCATCGCCAACAGGTCATATATTTCTGCCCTACCCATTCCTTTGGCTTTCATTTCCTCCAGATCATGGGTAATAGAAGCCTTTGTTACATCTCCATTCAGCCAGGTCCAGTAAGCACCAGGCCTGTAAGCCATGGATGGATTGACAAACGCTTCAGAAAAACTTTGAATGCTATTGATATTTACTTTGGATTTCTTTTCAATTGTATACGATACAAAGCATGTATACAGTAGCATGCCGAATAAAACATAATATTTTAGTTTCATGTAGTCAATAAATGGTTACTGAATTTACGTTATTGTTTTGCAGCCACCCCAACAGGCCGTGATTCTTCTTTGATCGTTTGTTCAAATGCCTCCAGTGCAGTTTTGAGTTCATTTGCTATTTCTGGATTTTCCTTAATGACATTTTTACTTTCTGAGATATCTTTATCGAGATCATACAGTGCCTCTCCCTGCTGATAGGGTTCTGTTTTTCCGTTTTTCCCGTCCTTTCCTGGATTTGTTACAACTCGATAAGTGATGGGTATGATGTATTTCCATTTATCTCTCCGTATAGCCGTTAATTTATTTTCTGAGAAATAATAAAAATATCTGTTGTCAAGGATTTTTCTCATCTTTTTACCCTTGAGCACAGGCAACACATTTATTCCATCGATCTTTTTTGAAGGCAAATTTGTTCCGGTCATCTCGCAAATGGTTGGAACTATATCTACACTAGTAATGAATTCATCGGAAACTTTGCCTTTTGGAATAACACTTGGCAAAGACATGATGCAGGGTACGCGGAACCCGCCTTCAAAAATATCAAATTTACCTCCCCTGAGTATTCCCGCACTTCCTCCATGATTTCCATAAGAAAGCCATGGTCCGTTATCGGAGGTGAAGATAACCAGGGTATTGTCCAAGACACCTTTTTTGTCCAATGCATTGATGATCTCTCCGACAGACCAATCAATTTCTTCAATAACATCACCATACAAACCCCCTTTGGATTTTCCTGTAAAATCTTTGGAAGCCGAAATCGGAATATGAGGCATGGTATGGGCCAGGTACATGAAAAACGGCGATCTCCCTGCCTGTTGGTTAATAAAATCAATACAGAATGCTGTATAACGTTTGGTCAGCGTACTTTGATCAGCTGGAAACTCGATGACCTTGTTATTTTTCATCAGTGGTGTCTGGTGGTTCTTGTTAACCATTTTCAGCGAGGCATAGTTTTGTATCATTTCCCTGGTCATACCATTTCGAAGGAATGCATTTTCAGATAATACCATGTCAGGCGCTATGGTCATGTCATTGCTGTAAGGCACACCAAAATACTGGTCAAAACCTTGTTGCGTTGGTAAAAACATTTTTTTATCACCCAAATGCCATTTTCCAGCCATGGATGTTGCATATCCCTTTCCCTTTAGCAATTCAGCAATGGTTTGCTCTTCCGGGTTTAAACCTGTGTTACCAGGATTGTCTTTACTCTCCGGGAAAAGCACTTTTGGCAAGCCGAGACGATGCGGGTAACAGCCCGTCAGCAGGGCTGTACGCGATGGCGTGCAAATAGAGGCTGCTACATGAAAATCTGTAAATTTCATGCCATTGGCTGCCAATTTATCAATGTTTGGGGTGGAAATAGTTGTAGACCCATAACAGCTTAAATCGCCATAGCCCATATCATCCATGAAAATGACTACAATATTGGGTTGCGGAGGGGCTGGTTTTTTTTCTGCTTGGAAAGAAGTGAAAACCAATATCATCAGGATTAGTGACAGCAATTGTTTGAAAGATTTTAGGTCCATATTTTTCATTTCAATAGAAACAGTTAATAATTGAAGTTTCACTTATCAGTTAATGAATTTAATCCATAATTGGCATACGATCTCATTATGATCTAGCCAGGGCTCAATTGTGCGCGATTGGTGATAGCTCACTGCTTCATCATGCAGGGTTTAACAGAAGACTTGAGCAGGGACGCGAAGAAGGGGTTCGTTTGTTTAAACCCATCATTAAAGAAATTCATAAGGGTGAATTAACACATGAAGAAATTGCAGTGAAATTCTCTATTTCAGTTGAGGCTGTTAATAAATTGGCTGAAGAGTTGAAGTAAATGGCATAATACTTTGTAATTTTTAGCCACCCATCATAAGGACGGCCATTTCTAATCGATTCATTTTGATTCACTTTCGCCGCTGCAATTAACAATCCATTATTCTAATTATAATAATTTGTTAAACTTGTAAAAGATTTGTATTTTACTAATAATTGTAATTTGACTTTACAAAAATTGTACTGTACACTTTACAGGCACAAGTTGTTTTACTCAATTAATCTTTTAATAACATAACAATGAAAATTGAAACAAGGCGGTACAGCTTTATCGGTGTTGTTATTTTGCTTCTGTTAGGCATTTCTTCTAATAGTTTTTCCCAAACAAAGTCAATTGTTGCGGGTATTGTAACTAATGAGGCAGGGCTTCCAATTGTTGGCGCTACCATTACTGCTGCGAATGAAATTGGAAGCACCGCTCAATATACCACCATCACAAGCAGTACGGGTGAATTCAGTTTTAATCAACTTACTGTTGGTGCTAAATACCGTTTTATTATATCATTTACAGGGTATAAGGAGCAATTGATCCGCAATTACATTGTACAAGTTTCTGGAAATACTCCAATTAAGGTGCCACTAGCCGTTACAAACCTCGATTTGGATGAGGTAATCGTGGTAGGTTATGGCACACAAAAAAGAATAAATGCAACCGGAGCTGTAGACCAGGTTACTTCAAAAAATTTAGAGAATAGGCCAGTGACAAATCTTACCCAAGGTTTACAGGGCATGCTTCCTAACTTAAATTTGAAAATGTTGGATGGCAAACCTACTCAGTCCCCTTCCTATAATATAAGGGGTACTACTTCAATTGGGCAAGGTGGTAATGCGCTTATTTTAATTGACGGTTTTGAAGGAGATCCAAGTCTTTTAAATCCTAACGATGTTGAAACCGTGTCAATATTAAAAGATGCAGCTTCAGCAGCAATATATGGTGCAAGAGGTGTATTTGGCGTGGTACTAATCACTACAAAAAAAGGACTTAAAGGCCGCACCAACGTAACCTATTCAAGTAATTATGCAATAAAATCTCCAGTAGTCACGCCTGATTTTGTAACCGATGGTTATCTGTGGTCAAAGATGTTTTCAGAGGCTTTTATAAACGGAGATGGTGCATTTCCTCAAAATGCCAACAAGACCCAAAAATTTTCGCAAGCCTATCTTGATGAATTTAAGAGAAGATCTGAGTCTGGTCTACCATACAAAACAGTTGAAGTAGATCCTGTAACGGGCGAGTACACTTACTACGGCAGTACAGACTATTATGCGGAATTGTATAAAAGAAATACAGCTGCTTTTGAAAATAATTTATCAGTGAGCGGGGGTGGAGACAAATCAACGTTTTTGGTATCTGGTCGTTTTCTCAAACAAGATGGTTTATTCAAGTACAACAGCGATGACTACGATACGAAAAACTTCAGGGCAAGGGGTTCAATTGAAGCTTTCCCATGGTTGACGGTCGAAAACAATACCGACTATTCCGTAGTAAATTATCACAACCCCATTAACGTGGGTGAAGGTGGTGGTATTTGGAGGAATATTGCAGATGAAGGAAAGCCCACCATGCCATTGTTCAATCCGGATGGTTCGTTAACTTTTTCATCGGCATATACAATAGGTGATTTTTTTTACGGGAAAAATGGCATTGATACACGCAATGAAGTATTAAGAAACATCACAGGTTTAAGAAGTAGGTTCTTCAATAATAAGCTCAGGGTGAATGTTGATTTTACTTTTCGGAATACCAATAACAACAGGTACCAAAAACGCGTACAGGTTCCGTTCAGTAATTTCCTAGGTGTTACTTCTTACGTAGGTCAAACTACCAACGATATAGCAGTTGATGATGCTAAAACCAGATATTTGGCAACCAATGTGTATGCTGAATATGAAAATTATTTCGGCGACAATCACTACCTAAAGGCAATGGTTGGATACAACTACGAACAATCAACTTTCAACCGTATTGCTGTACAGCGCAATGGTCTGATCTTTGATGATGCAAGCGATTTAAACCTGGCCTTAGGTCAGGCAATAACTACTGGTGGAGGTTACGAGCAGTGGGCTATTTTAGGGGGTTTTTCAAGATTGAATTATGCCTATAAAGATCGTTACCTGGTGGAAGTTAATGCCCGTTACGACGGTTCATCAAAATTCCCTTCTAATCAACGCTTCGGTTTCTTTCCATCAGTTTCTGCAGGTTGGAAAATCAATAAAGAGTCATTCTGGAAAGTTTCTTCAAAAGCTATATCTGAACTTAAGGTCAGAGCTTCTTATGGATCACTGGGAAATGGTAATATTGCTTCATATGCCTTCCAAGAACTTTTCAACATAAACCAGTCAGGTGTTATTTTAAACGGAACAAGACCTCAAACAACCCGCAATCCTGCGGTAGTTCCTGATAACCTAACTTGGGAAACTTCTACCACCAGTAATATTGGTTTAGATATTTCCATATTTTCAAATCGCTTGAGCTTCTCTGGTGATGCTTACGTTCGCAAAACCACAGATATGTTTACGTTTGGACTTACTCCTCCCGCAGTGTTCGGAGCTGCCGTACCAAGAGGAAACTATGCTGATTTAACTACAAGAGGTTGGGAAACTTCCATTACATGGAGAGACAAATTAGGAAATGGTAAAAAACCATTCAAATACAATGTGCGAATTGTTTTATCAGACAATAAAACAATAATTGATAAATACAACAATCCCGAAAAATTCTTGAACGATTTTTACGTCGGACAAACAATCGGAGAGATATGGGGTTACGAAACGGAAGGCTTTTTTACAGATGCTGCAGACATCGCCTCTCATGCCAAGCAGAATCCACAAATGAGAGCATCTCCCACTGGCTTATGGTTCCCAGGAGATATTAAACTAAGAGACCTTAACAAAGACGGCTTAATTAACGTGGGCGAAGATAAAGCAGGTAAGTCTGGTGATAGAAGAATTATTGGTAATTCCTCAGCCAGATATTCATTTGGAGTTAACCTAGGAGCCGACTGGAATAACTTTTCTTTCTCTGTTTTCCTTCAAGGTGTAGGTAAACAACAGTGGTACCCAAGTACTGAAGCTGAAATGTTTTGGGGACAATATAATCGTCCGTACAACAATATTCCCATTTTCCATTTAGGTAATATGTGGACACCAGAAAACACAAATGCATATTTTCCAAGAACAATGTCAAGAGCCGCTTCCAACGCCACTACCCGTACATTGGGTGTTTCACAAACTCGTTATCTGCAAAACGTTGCTTACTGCAGAATGAAAAATATCCAGATCGGTTATAATCTTCCTTCAAATTTGACAAAGCGTATTGGTGCGCAAAGCATGAGATTATACTTCTCTGGTGAGAATTTATTTACTTATTCGCCGATGTATAGGATTGTAAAAAATACCATTGATGTTGAAAATGCTGTGCGATCAGATCGGGATACAAACAGTGGTAACAGTGGTGATGGATACAATTATCCAATGCTAAAAAGCTATTCTTTGGGAGTAAACCTTGGTTTTTAACATCAGTGTAAATACCAAACCAAGTCAACTGAAAACATTAAATATCAAACGGATGAAAAAGTTAATCATAGTATTGTTTCTGGCATTTGTAGGTTTCTCAGCCTGCGAAAAATTAGAGCAGGTACCACAATCAACTGCCTCTCAAAATGCAGTATTTGGTAACGAAAACGGCCTTAAACTGTATACGAATTCATTTTATGGATTGGGATTTCTTCCTGGTAATTCCATTTCGCTAGATGCAATGTCAGATTACCTGGCAGTAAGGGCAGTACCTGATTTCATTAGGGAAGGCGGGTTTGCAGCCAACAATAGTTCAGGATGGTCGTGGACAGATTTAAGGAACATCAACTATTTCATTCAGAATTGTAACAACCCGGCAGTGCCATTAAGTGTTCGGAATAATTATTTGGGTTTAGCGCGTTATTTCAGGGCTTATTTCTACATGGATAAAGTTCAGCGATTTGGCGATGTGCCTTGGATCGGAAAACCGTTAGATATCAATGATCCTGCATTGAATGCTGGACGTGACAAAAGAGAACTGGTTATGGACTCCGTTTTAGCCGACCTTGACTTTGCCTGTGCCAACATTTCAACAGCAAACGACCCCAGCCGCACAACAGTTACAAAATGGGTAGCTTTTGCTTTAAAATCAAGGGTTTGTCTTTTTGAGGGGACTTTCAGAAAATACCATACTTCATTAAATTTGACAGGTACTGCCAACAGGTGGTTACAGGAGGCAGCTTCGGCAGCTGACCAAATTATAAAAAACGGTGGTTTTTCTATTAACACTGCTGGTGGTACGGGGGCATCTTATCGCAATGTATTTACCAGCAATACTCCTTTGACCAACGAAGTTTTACAAGCAGCTGTTGCAGATGTTAACCTTGGGGTGTTAAATGATGCTAACTGGTGGTGGACAAGTGGTACCTATGGTAGTAAAGCCAGCTTTACACGCGATTTTATCAATACGTATTTAAACATTGATGGTACGCCTTTTACAAACAATCCTGCCTATGCAACAATGCTTTTTAAAGACGAGGTGAAGAACCGTGATCTTAGGTTAAAGCAATCCATCCGTTGCCTAGATTATAAGAGAATAACCAATGGACAGCCAGTGCCTGCACCGCCCGTTTTCTCTTATACTTTTACAGGTTACCAACCCATAAAACTTACTTTAGACAATACAAGTTTAGACGCAGGCAGACTAAACACCAATGCTATTCCATTGTTTCGCTATGCCGAAGTATTACTGAATTTTGCAGAAGCAAAGGCAGAGTTGGGTACATTAACCAATCAGGAGTGGGCTCTTACCATTGGTGCACTTAGAGCAAGGGCAGGTATAACAGGTGGCTTAACCATTAAGCCAGCTGTAGCAGATCCTTATCTTGTAAAAAATTATTTCCCTAATATTTCTGATCCATCCATTCTTGAAATCCGAAGAGAACGTGGCATTGAATTAAGTTTGGAAGGATTTCGTTTTGCAGATATTCTGCGCTGGAAAAGAGGAGAGTTGATGGAAAAGCCTTGGAATGGTTTTTATGTTGCTGCACTGAATCTGCCAATGGATTTGAATGAGGATGGTATTTTAGACGTTGCATTTTACCAGGGTACACGTCCTACACCGGCAGTAAGCGGAGTAACGTATGTGGATGTCTCGGCAAGAATTGGTACTGCTGTTAATTCTCAATTATTGAAAAATGGCACATCTGGCGAGCTGATATGGATGAATGAAATTCCACGGAAATGGAACGAGCGAAATTACTTATATCCTATTCCGCTTAACGATTTGCAACGCAATCCTAAACTGGTACAAAACCCAGGATGGAATTAAACACTAATTAGTTTTCTTTTGTTGAGGTTTTTTTTACCGACAAAACATCATGAGCCTTGGCGAAAGCCAGGGTTTTTTTGTATGCGATTGATGATAGATTGCAACAATGACAATAATGGCTCATCTACTTTGCCTTTTTCAACCAACCATCACCTGCCATTCATCCTAGTGCATCCAACCTTTTCAGGGCGTTTTTTTCTCTCTTAACTCCGCCAATGGTTCATTACGCAGGGTTTAACCATAGGACTTGCCAAACGAAAAAAATTGGGTAAATTTAATTTTGTTGATAATAAAAATCATGAAACACATCAGTCTGATAAGTAAGTTATTAAAAGGCTTAATCTTTATTGGTTCGTTTATTTTGATACATCAGTGTACTTACGGACAAATTTCAAATGTTACAGAAGATGCGGATAAAATAGTCGTAAGCAACAGGCAAGGGATAGAATTTGTAGTAATCAAGAAAGGGTTTCGATATGGTTTTCAAAAGGCCGATGGGAAAAACATGGTCCCTGATCACCCTGTTTCCGGTTTATTGGCCGGAGATCCTGAAAAACTTTCTCAGGCCAAGACTACAAAATACATTGGAGAAAAGGATAGCCTATATTCTTTTGAAGTGACGCTTGAAAATAAGAATGCAATAATCATAAGATTAAAACTTGGAAAAGAAACTGCTCTTTTTCAGATTGAGAATCCCAATGGTGAAGCCATTGCCATGGCTTTGCGCACTGCAGGAGTTAGTCCAGGATATGGATTGGGTGATGTAGTAGCCAACTGGTGGAACCGGCTTCCTGAGAACAAAGGAAAATACAATACAGAAATTAGTGGTTTTTCTAATTATGATTATAGTTCTTCAAGCGGCAATGCTTCCCGTATGGTAAGTAATTTCGCCGTCTATCCAATGAATCAGTTTGGACTTATCAATATTGACCCAGGCACTAAAATAGTAGTCAATACAGCGGATGAGATCATACAGGGAAGCCGTCGCACAGCAAAAGTAGCTTCGTTGTATTATTTTTTTGGAGATACAAAGGCCATCTATTCGAATTTTCTTCGAGCAAGAAATCAAAACGGTTTTCCTGTAATGAAGCCAGCTTATGCGTTTTATGGTGTAGGCTGGGAGGCATGGGGAGCACTGGCCTGGAATACATCAGAAGAAACCGTTAAGCGTGATATAGATCACTATTTGGATTTGAAGTATCCTTTAAAATGGATGGTCATAGGATCTGGTTTTTGGCCTCAAACCGATGAAAAATATAAAGCTACTACCAGTTTTGGCATGTGGGACAAAGTCAAATATCCCAACCCTCAAGCGCTAAAACAATATTTTAATAACAAAGGACTTCAATTTATCATAGGCTTGAGGATAGCCTTTATCCATAACGGGCCATTCTCGCAAGAGGGTTTGATCAAAGGATATTTCCTGAAGGAGAATGGAGTAGCGAAAGTTTATACAATCGGATTCCCTAAAAGTCCTGTTTTTCTGCTTGATACGCACAATGAAGAAGCTGTAAAGTGGTACGTAAGTTTATGCGATAAATGGCAGGTTGATGGTTTTAAGGAAGACGTGTATGGATATGAAAAATATTCATTTCCGGACGATAAAATAGATCCGGCCAATATCGCATTAAAGAAAAAGGGCTATCTGATCATGATCAGAAATGCATATTTGACTTCGGCCGGTGAATTACACAGAATCGATGATTTTAATTACGACATGAACCAGGACAGGGGACCGGTCAATTCTCTAACACTCGCTTACAGTGGATTTCCGCTGACCTATATGGATATTATCGGCGGAATGTTTGGCGGGCGAAATTTTGATGGTGAAGTATCTAACCGAATCAAGGTTTATTTGATGCGCAATGCCCGTATTGCTTCTTTACATTCCTCTATGTCTATGGGAAAAGGACCATGGAATTATAAGGATGAGCAGGTGTCTAAAATATTATTGGAGTCCGCTCAGTTGCATGCACGTTTGCATCCTTATTTTTATAGCAATGCCATAAAGTTTTATCAAGAGGGTTATCCTCATACAATGACTCCTCTTCCTATAGCATATCCTAATGATGTAAATGTCCATGACAGGGAAAATTATAAAGAAAGAGGATTTCAATGGATGATTGGAGATGCGCTCATGGCTTATCCCTTGTATGGAGACGATTATGAAACTGCCAAAAGTAGAAATGTTTATTTGCCAGAAGGTAAATGGATAGACTACGACAATGGCAAGGAATACAATGGCCCAATGTTATTAAAGGATTTTGAAATTCCAGTTGAGAAAACCCCGCTCTTCGCAGGAGGAACAGGGATAGTGATTGAAGAAATTGAAAGTGAATTGAAAGGCAGGATATACCCTGTGGCCAACAAAGCCAAAACTGTATTTTATGGAAAAGATGGTAAGACTCAATCTGTGATTTCCATAGAGAATCCGAATTGGAAAGATTTGAAAATTATTGATTTGACAACCAACAGTATAGTTTCTTGGGAAAAGAAACGTTTTGCATTTCAGTTTAATTTTATTGAGGGGCATAATTATCGGATCTACTGATGGTATTCAACCAAGTTCTATTTCAACTTTTGTTATCAATTGGGGATGGTCACTTGAAAAATTTCTCATAACTGCAATCCTCAGAAGGGCTTTATTTCCACAAATGCCAGAATGAAGACAGTTTTTCGAGCAGTATAGGATAGGCAAGAAAAATTTAATGATACAATTTCGAGTGACTAGCTAGTTTAAAAAAATGCATTTATTGCTTTAACTTAGGTCAAATGAAAATGCATAAAATATTTATTCTAGTTATTCTACTATTTGCCAAGATAGCCCCATTTGCCCAACAAAATAATAATGCGCTAGATTCCGTTGCTATTTTACAAGCACAAGCATTAAAGCAAACAGAACAAAAGAAAGGATACGCTAATGATCACCCTGGAGCACAGTGGTTTCCAAAAGCTGGGTTAGGAATTTTTATTCATTGGGGCATGGCCGCTGTTAGTGGTGTGGGAGATTTGTCCTGGAGTATGCTAGCGAATAAGCCTTGGAAAGATCATACCTTGACCCCAAATGCTTATTATGCCTTAGCAGAAAAATGGGATCCAAGTAAAATGGATTTTGATAAAATAATAAGGGGTGCAAAAGCTGCAGGAATAACTTATGCGGTCTTTGTTGCTAAACATCATGATGGATTTACATTATGGCCTTCGAATGATGGAGAAATTGGAACCCGGTTTCAGTTTGCGGGGCGAGATTTTGTGAAGGAATTTGTTACCGCTTGTCGAAAATACCAGATTAGGGTTGGTTTATATTATTCACCACCTGATTGGTACTTTGAGCGTCAGTACAAAAACTTTTCTTATAACAATAAAGTGCAGTTGGACATGGATCATCAACCTACTGTATTACCTAAGCGCACACCTGAATTTGAACAAAAGCGTATTGAATATATCAATCATCAAGTAAGGGAACTCCTTACAAATTATGGAAAGATTGATTTAATGTGGTTTGATGGGGGAAAGGGGGAAATTCCAAATCAATTGGTTCGGGAACTTCAGCCTGGAATTGTTATTAATCGTCGCAACGGTGGAGTGGGTGATTACGGGGACAGTGAAGGTGCACTTCCCAAAAAACGCTTTGAAGGTTGGTTCGAAACCTGTGAAACGTCTTGGCCCAGTGATAAATGGTCTTATTTAGAAAATAGAAGTTGGGATAAAGCAGAAGATGTCATCACTGAATTGGTAAAATTGAGGGCATGGGGAGGAAACTTGCTTGCCAACCTAGGTCCTATGGCATCTGGAGAAATACCATCACAGGCATTGATGGCATGGAAAGAAATGGCAAAGTGGATGAAACACAGCAAGGAGTCAGTGATAGGTGTTAATGCCGGACCTTGGCCCGAAGAGGTGAATACACCTGTAACAACCAATGCTGGCGTTGCGTACTTGCATTTTTTGCCTGGTGATACATCATCTGTTATCTGGAAAAATGCACCAAAACCAACAAAGGCTATTTTATTAAGGACCAATCAATCGGTTGACTTTAAACATAGCAATGGGATATTGGAAATCAGTCTCCCAAAAAATATTCGAAGCAGTAATGTAGATGTGGTGAAGCTGATCATTGAGGAATAAGACTAGTTTAAGGATTTTCATATACAACGTGTTCTGGACTACACCCAGCGAAAAATCCTTTGGCTCAATGCCTTTGGGGAATGGCGATGTGGGCTTGCACCCAAGCTTGCTGGTTGAGCTGGATTTATCTCCCGCTGAACAATTTCCCTTTTGTGGCGTTATTAATCAAAATACATAATCTGAACTTTAAATCACTCGCCTTAACCTTATTCGCTGCAACTGCTATCCTGACTTCTGCATCTGCTCAAAAAACAATTGTAGATGTTGCTGTTGGATCTGCTGATCACACTACATTGGTAGCTGCTGTAAAAGCTGCTGACCTTGTTACAACCCTTCAGAGTGCAGGACCTTTCACTGTTTTTGCTCCTACAAATGCTGCTTTTGCAAAGTTGCCTGCTGGAACTGTTGCCTCTTTGTTGAAAGCTGAGAACAAGGCTACATTGGCCAAAATTTTGACTTACCATGTTGTAGCTGGTAGCTTGGATGCTTCAGCTGTACTCAAGGCAATCAAAGCTGGCGGTGGTTCTGTAACGCTTAAAACCGTAAGTGGTGGTAGCATTACTGCTTCTGTTAAAGAAGGAAAAGTTATTCTAACCGATGAGAACGGGGCTTTCGCAACAGTTGTTGCTACAGACCTTAAAGGTAGCAATGGATTGATTCACGTAATTGATTCAGTTGTATTGCCTAAGTAATTTGTTACTCATACTGACTTAGTTAAAAAAACACCGACCAATAATCGGTGTTTTTTAATTTCTGACCTAATTGGGTAATGATCATTTTGTATTGAATCTGTCAATACAAATTCCTAATTTAATACCATGAATACCCCCTCTAGAAGAAAGTTCATCAAAAATGCAGCGGTTACCGGAATCCTTGCAACTTTTGCAGGCGATGTTTTTTCGTTGGATCAACGTGGTAAAATCCAGGAGAAAGACAATTACCTGGAATCCATCAAACAGGAACTCGCAAAACAGTGGCCCAAGAACCGTACGATCAATTTGGTCTTTCATGGCCACTCGGTTCCGTCGGGCTATTTCAAAACACCCGATGTGCGGACTTTGCAGTCCTATCCTCATCTGTTGTTGAAAGAACTCAAGCCGCTTTATCCTTATGCTGTAATCAATACGATTCTCACCTGCATAGGTGGTGAAAATGCACAACAAGGGGCCAAACGATTCAAGCGGGATGTGCTCAACCACAAGCCTGATGTGCTTTTCATTGACTATGCCTTGAATGACAGGCGCATTGGCTTGGAGGCCTCACGCAAGTCCTGGGAGTACATGATCAAGGCAGCCCTGAAAAAGAGCATCAAGGTCATTTTGTTGACAGCAACCCCCGACCAGAAAGTTGATTTGACTGATGATAAAACAGATCTTCAATTGCTATGCAACCAGATAAAGGAAATGTCATCTGAATTCAAGGTTGGCCTTGTGGACAGTTATGCAATCTTTCAAAAAATGCTTTCCGATGGCGGTAAATTGCCTGATTATATGTCTCAGGTCAACCATCCCAACGAAATGGGACATCAGCTTGTGGTGGATGGGATAATGAAATATTTTTGAGCCAATTAGGTTGTTCAATCAGCTTTAAAATGCTGAAAATACGAGCCAAATAAAGGATTGGAATATTATCCGATATTAAATGCATCTGTTTGACATACATATTTTATTGCTTCAATTTCCCCCTCAATTAGTTGGCTTTCAGCTCATTTGTGTTTATTTTACAGTGCATCAATTCATGCCATAGAAAAAGCAACCCAAAACAACCCACATGAAAAGGAGACAATTCGTCGGTTTTATCGGCAATACCAGCCTCTGTTTACTGGCAGCAAAACTGCCTTTGTACGCCAATGAAAGCAAACGTCCTGCAACTGAGGAGTTCCTCTTTGTTGAGGCAGAGCAGTTTGCCAAGCATGGTGGTTGGGAGCTGGACCAACAATCGATGGAACAGATGGGCTCTCCTTATTTGTTGGCCCATGGTTTGGGTATACCTGTACAGGATGCCACAACCGAAGTTGAATTTCCTTCTGCAGGAAATTACAGGGTATGGGTGCGCACAAAAGACTGGGTGGCTCCTTGGAATGCACCTGGTGCACCTGGTAAGTTTCAGCTGAAAGTCAATGGGAAAGCGCTTGATGAAACATTCGGTACCAAGAGTGCAACCTGGCATTGGCATGATGGTGGCATGGTCAAGGTGACCAAGAAATCAGCTCTTGCATTGCACGACTTGACTGGTTTTGAAGGACGTTGTGAGGCCATTCTGTTTTGTAAGGATCCTAATTTTGAACCCACCAATGATATTGCAAAGCTGACTGTATTCAGGCGCAAATTGCTCGGTCTGCCTGAGAAGCCTGATGAAGGTGGTGAATTTGACCTGATTGTTTCTGGTGGTGGTTTGGCAGGCACCTGTGCGGCAATCTCTGCGGCCCGCAATGGGATCAAAGTGGCCCTTGTGCAAGACAGGCCAGTGTTGGGTGGAAATGGAAGTTCGGAAGTACGCGTATGGCCTGAGGGGCATACCAACAAGACCTTGTTTCCCCATGTTGGAGACATTGTCAATGAAATTCTTCCTCCCATTATCAAAGGCCCTGGTAAAGTATTCAATGGTGTTTCTGCTAATTATTACAACGATGCACTAAAGTTGTCTATCGTCCGTTCAGAACCCAATATCACCCTTTTGTTGAACCACCGTATGGTGAAAGTAGAAACAGAGGCTGATGTGATCAAAGCCATCGTTATCCAGAGCACACTTACATCAAGGCAAACAAGGATAAAAGGAAAATTATTTTCAGACTGTACAGGCGATGGCTCCATTGGCTTCAAAGCTGGTGCAGATTATGAATACAAGGTAGAACAATTGATGGGCAGCAGTAACCTGTTCAATGTGTTGGATGCCTCAAACAGTGAAGAAGTATTGGCCTGTGAATGCAAGGACAAGAGTGCATTGGCCATGAAATGTGAGCAGGGAAATTTTGAACAGCCCTTCCCGCGTTGCCCATGGGCCCTTGATTTATCCGATAAACCTTTCCCGGGTCGTAAAGGACAGAAAACATTTGGCAAAGAAGGGCTTGATTCATTCGCCAACCAATGGTATTGGGAAAGTGGTTTTAACAAGGATCAGGTGAACGAAATTGAACTCATCCGTGACCACAATTTCAGGGCCATGTATGGTGCATGGGATGTGATAAAAAATGTCGACAACATGTATCCAAAGCACAGGTTGGGTTGGGTGGCCTTCATTGCCGGAAAACGTGAATCACGTCGGTTGATGGGGGATGTTGTGTTGGATGCACAGGATTTCAAACAAAAAAGAAAATTTGAAGATGGCGCATTCCCTTGCTCCTGGCATGTGGATCTTCATACCCCTAAAAATGAGTTCAAGGAAGGATTTGAGAACATGGAATTTGTATCTGATTACACACGTGGAGAAGAATACCAATATGGTGGTGAGTACTGGGCCCCTTACCGCACATTGTACAGCCGCAACATCAAAAACCTTTTCATGGCAGGCAGGTGCATCAGCGTGACAAAGACGGGCCTTGGTCCTGTTAGGGTAATGAAAACATGTGGAATGATGGGTGAAGTAGTTGGAAAAGCTGCCTCGATTTGCATCAAAAAGAATGTTTCTCCGCGCGAGGTGTACACGCAACAATTGCCAGAATTAAAAAGGCTTTTGGGCAGGCCAGGTTTTTCAAGGGCTTAATTAGTGCAGGTGAAAAGCTATGCAGCCAACTGTGCCGGCAATTTGACCGGGCTAAATGCTATGCACATTACTCAACCATCCAATCACCAGTGATCATGTTTCGTTTTACTGCAATCTCCCTTTTGTTGGTCTGCATCATCGGAAGCAGTCAAGTTTTTTCACAGGAATTGTATCCCATCAAACTATCGGCCAATCAATGGCACAACAAGCAGCAGGAGTTGCGTTATAAGCCCGATGGAAGAGACTTTGTGATTGTCAATGGGAAACGCCTTTTCACCAGGGCAATATATGGAACCAATACTGCCTTTCGGCTGGAAGCTGGCGACAGGCCTGAGTTTGCCTTGTACATGCCGGGCATGGGCGGAAATTTCAAATTTGGCATCGGCAACCAGCAAGCAAGCAAATGGCTTACCCAGGCCAATACAATTACTGCGCGTTACCGCCCCGGTGCCATGTTGTATACAATTGAAGATTCATTGTTGGGGAAGGGAAAATTGATGGTAGCCATTTTGGCATTGGCAGACGGAGAAGGTTTTGTCATCCAGACAAGGCTTGAGAATACAACAGCGCCGATTGATGTCTACTGGGCATTTGGCGGAGCCACAGGGAAAAAATTTTCACGGGATGGAGACATGGGGCCTGATCCGGAATCTTCTTTTTACCTGAAGCCGGAGAATTGCAAAGACAACCGCTTTGTGTTGGCTGGAAAAGGTCGCTTTCAATTGACCTACGGCACAGGTTTACAAGTGGGCCCTGACGGAAGGTATTTTGTCGAAGACCTGAACCAGCCTGTAAAACAGGCAAAAGAACTTGAATTGACAGGAGTATTTGCTGATGAAGCAACACTTAAATTGGGTGATGCAAATCAACTGGCTTCGCCATCTTTGCTTTTTCAGTCCACTGTTTCAACTGCGCCACTTGTGGTTGGCAAAATGACCATCAGAAAAGACAGTGAGCACTATTTCTCCATCTACAATCCCCGTTCAAAACAATCAATCAGTTACAATGAGCTAAAGGCTGTTTTTCAGCAAGCAGAAAAAGCAAGAAAAGCAATAGCCAACAGGATCGTGGTGACAACGCCGGATCCCTATATCAATACCATAGGCGGTGCTCTGAGCATTGCATCCAATGCCATCTGGGAATCACCTTCTTACATGCATGGTGCTGTTGGCTGGCGCATGCGACTCAATGGCTGGAGAGGCCCTTATACTGCTGATCCCCTGGGATGGCACGATCGGGCGAAAACACATTTTAGTGCCTATGCCTTGTCGCAATTCACCAGCCCTGCTATTGCCCCCATCGTTCCAGATTCTGCCATGCATTTTGCGCGCAGTTGGGAGAAAAACAATGTGGGCATGTTCAGCAGTGGGTACATCAGCCGATTGCCCAATGCCGAGGCCATGAAGCCCCACCACTATGACATGAACCTGATCTATATTGATGGCTTGTTGAGGCATTTTGATTGGACGGGGGATACGGCTTTCATCAGAAAAACATGGCCTGTCATCAAAAGACACCTTGACTGGGAAACCAGGAATTTTGATGCAGACAAGAATAATCTGTTTGATGCCTATGCTGCCATCTGGGCCAGTGATGCTTTGCAATACAGTGGCGGTGATGTGACGCATACATCAGCCTACAATTATTTTCATTTTAAAAAAGCGGCAACCCTTGCGGCCTTGATGAATGAGGATCCTGCTCCTTTTCTATTGAAGGCAAAGAAAATAAAGGAAGCAATGGACAGTGTGCTCTGGTTGCGTGGAAAAGGAACCTATGCAGAGTTCAGGGATTTGCTGGGCAATAAGCGCTTGCATGATGCAGCTGCGCTCTGGACCATTTACCACAGCGTTGACTCAGAAGTGCCCGATAAATTTCAGGCCTTCCAGATGATGCGGTATGTTGACCATCGGCTGCCCCATATTCCTTTGCGGGCCAAAGGCCAGGAGGATGGTGGGTATTATACCATCTCCACCACCAACTGGATGCCATACGTTTGGTCATTGAACAATGTTGTGTTGGCTGAATCCATCCACACGGCTTTGGCCAACTGGCAGGCCAACAGGCCAGATGAGGCTTTCAGGTTGTTTAAAAGTGAAGTCCTTCAATCCATGTACATGGGAGGAAGCCCGGGAAATTTTGTGTTGATTTCTGCTACTGATGCCGCCAGGGGAGAATCCTATCGGGATTTCGCTGATCCAGTAGGAATATTTTCAAGGGCATTGGTGGAAGGACTTTTTGGTATTGAACCTGATGCATTGGGAAAGAAGCTACTGGTTCGTCCAGGATTGCCTGCAGCCTGGGAATATGCTTCCTTTTCAACGCCAGACATTTCTTTTGATTTTAAAAGAACCGGGCGAACAGATGTTTATTTGTTGGATACCCGTTTTGCTGGTGCGATGAATTTGACTTTTCAGGCAAAGGCCCGTGGTCAGGTGGAAGCGTTGCTGGTGAATGGTAAGAAAACCCCCTGGAGAAATATTGATGATGCTGTAGGACATCCCATCATTGAAATCATTGTTCCTGCTGCTAAAAAATATGAGGTCAGGATTGTCTGGAAAGGTGCTCAGCCTGTTTTGCCTTTAGCCGAGGCTTCATTCATCCTGGGGCAAGCAGTGAATAAAAGTTTTCAGACAGCATCCCTCTTAAAAGTATATGATCCCCAAGCTGCTTTGAAGGGTCTGCGCACAACTGCCAATGGTTTCAGTGCAGCTGTCAACGCTTCAGAAGGCAAGTATACTGTCTTTGTGCAACTCAAACAAGGTGGGCTGATATGGTGGATGCCCCTTTGTTTTTCAGTTGTTCCAGCTGTTGAATGGATGGCAGAAAACAGCAGGGAGGAAAACAACAATACATTTCGGATTCAAAACAATACTTCGGTCAATGGGCCGGCAAAGGTCCATGTGAATGGATATTCCGCATCCGTTCAAACTGTTCCTGGAAAACCATCTGAACTCTTTACCATTCCGTTAGATGCATTGTTCCCCGGAACAAATAAAATAAGCATTGCGTATCCCAATGGAAAAAAGTTCAATACCCAGCTCATCAACTGGCAAGGGGAAAAACCAGTAAGGCTTGAGACGATTGATCTCGTTGCTTTCTTTAAC